>Ga0182013_10000034_pt1 | contig 142877 bp, 136 predicted proteins | sample 612S2MmetaG_FD_120487 | JGI IMG/M metagenome (GOLD analysis project Ga0182013, IMG submission 120487) | Permafrost microbial communities from Stordalen Mire, Sweden - 612S2M metaG | ecosystem: Environmental > Terrestrial > Soil > Wetlands > Permafrost | place: Sweden: Stordalen | collected...
CTAAGCTGTCCGAGGTGTACTACGTGCCAATGCCTGGGTTCGGCCCACGCGGCGGCGATATCGACTCCAAGGGCGTGGTTTGGGTGTCGCTCGCCAGCGGCCACCTGGGCAGCTTCGATCGCACGAAGTGCAAGGGGCCGCTTAATGGCCCGGCGGCTACCGGCGATCACTGTCCGGAGGGTTGGGCATTCTACAAATATCCGGGGCCCGGCTTCCAAGGTATCGGCGACAATAGTGCCGAGGCGAGCTACTACGCCTGGGTCGATCAGCACAATGCTGTGGGACTAGGCGATGACGTGCCGATCTCGACAGCCAACGAGAACGACGGCTTCGCCGCGTTGGTCGACGGCAAAATGGTCATGCTCCGTATTCCCTATCCGATCGGTTTTTATGCCAAGGGGTTAGATGCCCGCATCGACGATGCGAAGGCCGGTTGGAAGGGTAGGGGGCTGTGGTCGTCCGAAGGCGACCGCACGCCTTGGCTCAAGGAAGGCGGCAAGGGCATGACCCCGATCGCCGTTCACATCCAGGTCCGGCCCGATCCGCTCGCGCATTGAGTGGCCGCCCCGAGCCGAAAACGAATATCCGCCCGGCGCAACGCGAGCGCCGGGCGGCTTGATTTTGCCTCGCGCCTTATGCCGTTATGGCCGGTTGGCGGCATTTGATTAAGGAGGCGAACATGGTTCGCGAACCCGTTCTGACCACCGTTGCCATTGCCGATCTTCGGCCGACCCAGATTACCGTCGGCATGCGTGAGGTCATGGCCAAGCGCAAGCTCTGGCGCGAGACCGAAAAGAAGAAAGGCGGAAAATTTCTCGGCAGGCACATGATTCCGGTGATCCTCGGCCCGAAACAGCGCAACTACGTCATCGATCATCATCACCTTTCGCTCGCGTTGCACGACGAGGGGGTCGCCAACGTGGCCGTGACCGTCATCGCCAATTTGAGCAGGCTCGATATCGACGCATTCTGGACCGTCATGGACAATCGTTCCTGGATGCATCCGTTCGACGCCAAGGGTGTTCGCCGCCACTACAGCGACATTCCCAAATCCATGACCGAACTCGTCGACGATCCGTTCCGCTCGTTGGCGGGCGAGTTGCGCCGCGCCGGCGGCTTCGCCAAGGACACGACGCCGTTTTCCGAATTTCTCTGGGCGGATTTTCTGCGCCGGCGCATGAAGCGAAGGACCGTCCAACGCGACTTCGACCGCGCCGTCGTCGCGGCGCTGGAACTGGCCAAGAGCACGGACGCAAATTATCTGCCGGGGTGGTGCGGCCCGGCGCCGCAGGACTGAAGGCAGCGGCCGCAGATATGTGGCCTCGGCAAACCTGCGCTGACCCGCGCATGTTCCGCCGCGCACCATTTGGTATAATGTATGAATAGCGCAACGCGGGATGGATCGGTCCAGGTGGGTCCGGGAAGGGACAATTACCGAACAGGCGTAGCGGCGGCGCTGGTAGCGCTGGCGATTACGGCTGTCGGCTGCAGCGACTTCGGTGGGACGAAGAAGGCACCGCCCGTGCCGGTCGATGCCAACGCTTTCCCGGCCGACTACCGCACCCAGCTGGTCGCCTTCCTCAGACAGTCATTAACCGGGCGGGCGGACTTCCACGGCGCCCTGATTTCTCAACCGGTGCTCAAGCCGATCGGCGACAGTCAACATTACACGGTGTGCCTGCAGTTCAACGGCCACGCCATGCTCAACACCAAAATTGCGATTTATCTCTACGGCCAGATGACGCAATTTGTCGATGCTACGCCGCCGCAGTGTGCCGATGCCGCCTATCAACCGTTCAAGGAGCTCGAGGCGGCACTGCCTCCCTCCTGATTGGAAAAAACGATCGGCATTGCAGCCGACCGCAGAAGCAGAATGAACAACAATGACGTTCTTATCGTGGGCGCGGGCCCGACCGGCCTTACGCTCGCCATCGATCTCGGCAAACGCGGGGTGCGATGCACCATCATCGAGCAAAAGGAGCGCCCGGCGTTTCTGCCGAAGATGGAGCGCATCAACGCGCGGACCATGGAAATCTACCGCCGCATGGGGCTTGCGCAGAACATCCGCGGTGCCGGCCTGCGGTCGGATTGCCCGATGGACGTCTATATCATTCTCGCGCTCAACGAGCCGCCGCTGTTGCATCTGTCGTATCCGTCGGTCACGCAAGCGCAGGCGAAGACGCGGGCGACCAATGACGGCACGCTGCCGCTCGAGCCCTATCAGCTGATTTCGCAATACACGCTTGAACCGCTGTTAAAGTCGATTGTCGAGACAATTCCAGCCGTGACGGTGCGTTTCGGCTGTGAGTTCCTGTCGCTACAGCAGGATGCCGACGGCGTCACCGCGCGCGTGCGCACGGCCGGCGGCGGCACGCAGGACATCCGCGCCGCCTATCTCGTCGGCTGCGACGGCGGCACGAGCGCGGTGCGCCGGGAGCTCGGCATCGCGCTCTCGGGCGAAGGCAATCTGTTGGCGCTGCGCCAGGCGCTGTTTCGGTGCGACGAATTGTTCGACCGCTTGCCGATCGGGGAAGCTTCTCGCTTGGGCCCCGGCAGGGGCCGGCACTATCACGTGGCCGACGACAAGGCGACATTCTTGATCATGCAGGATTCGACCAAGCACTGGACGCTGCACTCGATGGTCGACAGCGACGAAGACATGAAAGCGGCGTTCGAACGCACCGTCGGCGTTCCCGTCAAATATGAGATGCTGTCCTGCGCGCCGTGGCGGCAGAATCTTCTGCTCGCCGATCGTTACGGCAAAGGTCGTGTCTTCCTCGCCGGCGACGCGGTGCATCTGGTCATTCCGACCGGCGGGCTCGGCATGAATTCCGGCGTCGGTGACGCCATCGATCTGTCCTGGAAGCTCGCGGCCGCGCTCGCCGGCTGGGGCGGGCCGCAGCTCTTGAAATCCTATGAGATCGAGCGCCGCCAGATCGGCGATCGCAATGTCGGTGCGTCGCGCTATGCGACGCTCGGCCGGCGCAAATGGCGCGGCATGTGGCGGCCGAATATTCGCGACGATTCTGCGGCGGGCGCGGAAACCCGTCACCAGCTCAGCGCCGTGGCCGACGTCGAACAGCGCAAGAGCAATGAGATGATCGGCGCAGAGCTCGGCTACCGTTATGTCGACTCGCCCGTCATCTGCAATGTGCCGGGCGGCCCCGAGCATCTGTTTCGCGACTATCGGCCGACCACCTGGCCCGGCGCGCGACTGCCGCATGTCTGGCTCGACGACGGCACGCCGATGCAGGACCGCATTCCCGATGGCTACGCCATCCTCAGGCTCGGCGGCAGCCGCGCGGATGCGAGCGGACTTAAACGCGCGATCCGCGCTCACGGCGCGCCAGTCACGGTGCTCGACGTGCCGGACCCGATTGCGCGCGATATTTACGGCTCTGATTTGATCTTGGTGCGGCCGGACCTGCACGTGGTCTGGCGTGGCAATGTGGCGCCCGAAAATCCCGCCGAAGTCGCGGCGGTTGCGACCGGTCACTCGTCGGCGCGCGATTGAATCGCGGGCCACCGGCCGGGGCGTCTGCTCGCGATATTCGCGCTACTGGGTCGGTTATGCCTTGAGTGCCACCGAGGCCAATTGCGGCTCGGTCGGATGGGCGAACTGCTCATGCATTCGCGCGACGTCGATCTCGCCTTCCCACTTGGCCACGACGATCGTCGCCACGCCCGTGCCGATGAAGTTCGTCAACGCCCGCGCCTGCGACATGAAGCGATCGATGCCGAGGATCAGGGCAATGCTCGCGACCGGGATGTGTCCGACCGAGGATAGCGTCGCGGCAAGAATGATGAAGCCGCTTCCGGTTACCGCGGCGGCGCCCTTCGAGGTGAGCAGCAGAACGAAAAGAATGCCGATTTGTTGCCATAGCGTCAGGTGCGTGTTGGTCGCCTGCGCCAGGAAGACCAAAGCCATCGTCAAATAGATGCAGGTGCCGTCGAGGTTGAACGAGTAACCGGTGGGGATCACCAGGCCCACCACCGACTCGCTGCAGCCGAGGTGCTCCATCTTGGCGATGAATCGCGGCAGAACCGGTTCGGAGGTGGAGAAGCCGAAGACCAGCAGCAGTTCTTCCTTCAGATAGCGAATGAGGGCGAGAATTCTGAACCCCGCCAGACGGGCGATCAGGCCGAGCACGATGAAAATGAAAAGCAGACAGGTGGTGTAGAACGTCGCCATGAATTGCGCGAGCGACAGCACCGTTCCCAGCCCGAATTTGCCGACCGCGAAGGCCATGGCGCCGAAGGCGCCCAGCGGCGCGACCTTCATGATGATGTCGAGAAGTTGGAAGAGAATGCCGGAAACGTCGTTGATGAAGCGAAGAACGAACTCCCCCCGTTTGCCGAACATGTGCAGCGCGATCGCGAACAGGATGGCGAAGAACAGCACTTGCAGCATGTCGCCCGCGGCAAACGCTCCGACGATGGTGTCCGGAATAATGTTGAGCAGGAAGCCTATGGCGCTCTGGTCGTGCGCCCGGGTGATGTATCCTTCGACCAGCTTGGGATCGAGGGAAGCCGGGTCGACATTCATGCCGGTGCCAGGATGCCATAGATTGATGACAATGAGGCCGACGACGAGCGCGAGCGTCGTCACGGCCTCGAAATAAATCAGCGCCTTGACGCCGATGCGGCCGATCTTGCGCATATCCTGGACGCTGGCGATGCCGTGCACGACGGTGCAGAACACGATCGGCGCGATCATCATCCTGATCATCTTGATCAAGGCGTCGCCGAGCGGCTTCACGCTTTGGCCGGCCGACGGATAAAGAGCGCCGAGCAGGATGCCGGCGACCACCGCGATAAGGACTTGGATGTAAAGCTGAGCGTACCACGCTCTCCGCGGTGGGCGGATCGCCGGTGTTGCGGCGCTTGCCGGAATGGTCATCTGATTTCCCCCAATAGGCTTCCTCCGTTTTTGCGGAGGATTGCAAGATTACGCGCCGATGCTTGTTGTTTGTGTTCTGAGCGCGGCGAAAACGTCTTGAATCTCTGTCGTTTCACTCCACCCGAAACAGCCGTGCCGCCAGGCCGCCATTGATGGAAGCGGCCTGTTCGGCAGTGACGCCGGCTTCAGTAACGATTTTCATCGGCTCCGCATCGCCGATCGGGAAGGGCATGTCGGAGCCGAGCATGATGCGGTCAGCGCCCATCATCGAAATAACGAAGCGCAACACCCGTGGGTCGTGCAGGATGGTGTCGGTGTAAATGCGGCCGAGCGCCTCGATCGGGTCGCTGATCCCGGGCGTGATTTGCTGATTGCGTTTCATGCGGCCGAGCACGAAGGGCAGCCCAGCTGCGCCCATGGAGACGACGAATTTAGCGTTGGCGTAACGGGTGACGTGGCCGCTGTAGAGAAGCCGCGCCACCGCGACGATGGCGTCGGAGATGCGTCCGACTGCATTCTGAAGCCCGAAGGCGTTCACCCGCACGTCGCCGGCATCGAAACTGGGATGAATGTGGACGACCGCTCCTAGCTCGTCGGCGGCGGCCCAGAACGGATCGAGGTCGGGAGCATCGAGCACACTGCCGATGCCGCGCGGCAGGGTGCCGATCATGACGCCCGGGAAGCCCGCGGCGACGGCCGCTTTAAGCATCGCTGCGGCGCGCTTGCCGTCCTGCATCGGGACGCTTGCGAGCGGCACGAACCGGCCGGTCGTTTTGGCGGCGAGCAGCGCGGTATTGATCAGACCGGACCAGGCCTCACCTTCGCCGGCGGGCAGCTCATAGCCGAACATATCGACCCAGCCGCCGACCACCTGCTTTTGGATGCCCTGCTGGTCGAGCCAGGTGGTGCGCGCGGCGGCGTCGCTCAGCGGCTTGGAGACCGGCCGCGTCGGCTTTGCCCCGGCAAAGGCGAAGGCAAGGCTGCCGCCGTCCTCAATGAGTCGGACCGAGGGGAAAAGCTTCGCGTCAGCGCGGATGGCCGTGAGCAGATCCTGGGGAACGAGGTGACCGTGTGAGTCGATGATCATGGGTATCTCACGCTTTGGACGATTGCCGCGCTGCGGCGATGGCATCGCCGAGAGCGGCGAGACGGATAGGCAATTTCGCGACCGCAATGCCGAGTGGTGCCAGCGCGTCGTTGACGGCGCTGGAAATCGCCGCGGGTGCGCCGAGATAGCCGGATTCGCCGGAGCCTTTCTGGCCGAGCACGGTGTAAGGCGACGGCGTGCAGTGGTGAACGATCTCGACCTCGGGCACTTCCTGCGAGGACGGCAACAGATAGTCCATGAAGGTCTGGGTGATCATCTGGCCCTGGTCATCGTAAGCGAATTCTTCAAACAAGGCGGCGCCGATGCCGTGGGCGATGCCGCCGAGCGTCATGCCTTTGACGATATGCGGATTGATGACTGTGCCGCAGTCGTGGCCGATGACGTAGCGGTGGATTTTCGGCAGGCCGATATCCGGATCGATCGCTAAGAGCACGACGTGGAATTCGAACGAGTGGCACGGGTACATCTGCACGCGACCGTCCGGCGTCGGCAGCGTACCGCCGGTCGGCACCTGATAGATTTGATTGGTCTCCAGCCCCGGCTCCATGCCCGGCGGCAGCAGATGCCAGTTCCGGTGCGCGATGTTGACAAGCTCCGCCCAGGCGAGCCGACGGTCGCCGGCCGTCGTCGCCACGCCGCCGTTGGCATAGACCACCGCATCCTCGCCGGCGCCGAATTGATGCGCGCCGATACCGATCAGTTTCTGCTTCAGCTTCCCCGCGGCATGATAGGCGGCTCCGCCCAACATGATCGCCATGCGGCTGCCGACCGGGGAATTGCTCGGCATGCTTTCCAGCGAGTCGGGCCGCACCACCCGGATGCGGTCGGGATCGATCTCCAGAACCTCGCCAATCACCGTTGCCACCAGGGTTTCGTGCCCTTGTCCCGATGAGGTGGTGTTGACGGTCGTCACGATGTCGCCCAATGCATCAACATGGATGCGGCACGATTCCATCCACGTGCTCGTCGTATTCTTTGGGTTCAAGAGCGGCTCGAAGGTTGAGTTGCCGCCGCTCGGCTCCAGGCAAGCGGCGATGCCAATCCCGGCCAAGAGCCCGCTCTGGCGCAGCCGATTGCGCTCGGTTTGCAGCGCGTCCCAGCCCACGTGATCGAGAACCTTGGCGACCACCGTGTGATAGTCGCCGCTATCGTATCGGGTGCCGCTCGGAATAAGATAAGGAAATTCCCCTTTGCGGATGAAATTGCGCCGCCGCACCTCGATGCGGTCGAGGCGGAGCGCGCCTGCAACCTTGTCGATCGCGGTCTCGATCGCATAATTGGTCGGCGACTGGCCGAAGCCGCGCACGGCCTCCTGCACCGCTTTGTTGGTCGTGACCGACTGCGCGCGATATTCCACGCTCTGAATCTTGTAAGGGCCGACGATGGCGCCGATCGGCTTGCCGAGCTGGAACGGTGCCCGGCCCGCATAGGCGCCGACATTGTCGAGCGCGCGCATTTTCATCGACCTGACGATGCCGTCGGTATTGAAGGCCACCGACACGTCGAAAATCCGGTCGGGGCCGTGCGCGTCGCCGGCCCGCATGTTTTCCAGCCGGTCCTCGATCAGACGGATCGGCCGTCCCAGGCGGCGGGCGAGATAGCTGCAGAGGATGGTGTGCTTGATGCCGCGTTTGACGCCATAGCTGCCGCCGACGTCGACATCTTGATGCACCCGCACTGCGTTGGCCGGCAGCCGCATGGCGCGGGCTATCTGATCGGAATATTTGGGCATCTGGATCGATGCCCAAACATCCAGCAATTCGCGCCACGGATCCCAAATCGCTGTTATGCCAAACGTCTCGATCGGTACCGTCGAACTGCGGCCCCAGACAACGCGGAACGACAATTGGCGCTGAGACTGGGCAAAATCACGCTCGACCTCGCCCCAGACGAATGTGCGGTCGAGCAGGACATTCGAGCCGTGCGGCGGATGCACGATAGCCGCGTCCGGCCGCAATGCGGCCTCCGCGTCGATGACATAAGGCAGCGGTTCATAGCTCACTTCCACGAGCTCGGCCGCGTCTTCGGCCAGCGCGCGGGTGTCGGCGACGACTGCCGCGATCCACTCGCCGACGTAGCGTGCTTGCTTCAAGGCGAGCGGATAGCGCTTTACCTCGGGCGTCTCCAGGCCATTCATGAGCGGCTCGGTGGCGGCCGCCAGTTCTTCGCCCGTGAGCACATAATGAACGCCGGGCAGGGCCAAGGCGGCGCTGCCATCGATCGAAACGATGCGCGCTGCCGGATGGGCGGACGGCACCAGCGCCACGTGCAGGGCATTGGCCGCTTCGACGTCGGCGGCGTAGCGGCCCATGCCGACGACAAAACGACGATCCTCACGCACCCGGCGATTGGCGGAAACGTAACGCAAGCGACGCGGCGCCGTGCTCATGGCTTGGCTCTTTGCGGCGCGTTGGCGTGCGCCAGCCTTTCGGCGGCGAGCGCAATGGCTTCGACGATCTGGCCATAGCCGGTGCAGCGGCAAATATTTCCGGAGATGGCTTCGACGATTTCCTTGCGCGTCGGCTGCGGATTATCCCGCAGCAGCGCGGTGGCGGTCAGCACCATTCCGGGCGTGCAATAGCCGCACTGCATGCCGTGCGTCTCACAGAAGGCATCCTGGATGACGCTGAGCTCGCCGGGCGCGGGAGCGACACCTTCGATCGTGGTGATTTCGTAGCCGTCCGCTTGCACGGCAAAGATCAAGCAGGCGCGAACTGGCTCGCCGTCGAGCAAGATGGTGCAGGCGCCGCAAACGCCGTGCTCGCAGCCGGTATGCGAGCCGGTCAAGCCGAAATCCTCGCGCAGGCAATCGAGCAAAGTCTTGCGCGGTTCGACATCGGCGGTGCGGCGCTCGCCATTGATCGACAGTTGAACCTTCATTGCGGGCACTCCAACGCGGCTTGTCTGGCATCAATCAAGGCGCGTCGCGCCAGCACGCCACCGACACGCCGGCGGTATTCCGCGGAGGCATGCAGGTCGCCCCAGATGTCGAGTTCCGCCATGGCAGCGTCGACGGCGTCGGCGATCGCCGCGTGGTCGAGATCGGTACCGATCAGTGCTTTCGCCGCCCGGTCCAGGCGCACGGGAAATTCGCCGAGGCCGCCGATTCCCACCGCGCACGCGGTGCAATGGGTAGTCTCGTCAAAACCGACCTGCGCCGCGGCGCAGACGAACGCAAAGTCGCTGTGCCGCGCATTGACTTCGTGGAAGCTGACGCCGAGACGCGGCTGCGACCAAACCGGCAGGCGAATTTCCGTGAGAAGCCCGCCTTGTGGAATAGCGGTGACCATCGGACCCAGAAAAAATTCGCCGGCGTTGATCGTGGTCTCGCCGCTCGCTTCGCGGACGACGATTTCAGCATCGAGGGTTGCCACCACCAGCGGGATTTCCGCCGACGGATCGGCATGCGCGATCGAGCCGCCGATCGTGCCGCGGCGCCGCGTGGCGGGGTGCCCAATCCAGGGAAACACTTTCGCCAACAGCGGCGCCTTCGCCTTGATGAGCGGATGATGCTCCGTCGCAGCCTGGCGGGTGGCGGCGCCGATGACGACGGTGTTGCCGTCGTCGCGGACCCCCGACAATTCCGGCAGCCGAAGAATATCGATCAGCCGCGCCGGCCGCGCCAGCCGCATCGCCAACATCGGCACCAGCGACTGGCCGCCGGCAATGACGCGCGCGTCGCCGTCGGCGGCCAGCAACGCACAGGTTTCCTCGATCGAGGTTGGCCGGACGTAGTCAAACGGAACAGGCTTCACGGCAGGCTCCGATCAGACACGCGGCGGAGATTCGGCAGCTGCGCGACATACGCTCCTGGCGGGGATATCGGGACGCCCTCCGGTCGGTTCACGGACTGAGTTGTCGCAGACCATTCCCCCCTCCGGTGCGCGTGTTATCCGCGTCGCCGCTTAATTGTACTAGAACTATCAGCTAACGAGGTCAGAAATTCAATGACAATTGCTAGGTCATGTGACAACAAGGCAAATTGATATATATCAATTTCACCGTTGGAATGTCCAATGGTTATCGAAATGAACATATTATGAGGCATTGCGTGGACTAATCCGGCAATATCCCACCAAATCCAGCAGGCTATTGCGACAATGAGCAAATTGTTCTACTCGTGTTCATTGATTTGCATCGCCCAATGACGGACTGGATCCCCTCCCTCCATTCTTCACGCGGTCCGCGCTACCGCGCGATCGTGGACAGTTTGGAAGCCGATATCGCTGCCGGCCGGGTCAAATTCGGGGCCCGTTTGTCGCCGCAACGCGATCTTGCCGAGCGGCTCGGCCTCAGTCTCGGCACGGTATCCAAGGCCTACGCCGAGGCGGAACGGCGCGGGTTGATTTTCGGCGAAGTCGGGCGCGGCACTTTCGTGATGCGGCGGCCACCCGACCCACACCACCCGGAATATCGCGGCGGCGCGCGCGCCAACCTGACGCTGAACGTTCCGCCGCCGACGGGTGAAGATAAACTGATCGCGGCGGTGCTCGCCGAGATTGCCGCCGACGATAACCTGCCCGGGCTGCTCGGCTATCTTCCGCATCAAGGCTTGCGTGACCACCGTGACGCGATCGCCTCCTGGTTGGCGACGCTTGGCATTGCGGTTGACGCCGACCGCCTGTTCATTACTCAGGGCGCGCAACACGCCCTGTCGATCGCGCTTAGCCTTCTGGCCGGACGCGACGATGTCGTGCTCACCGAAAGCTTGACCTATTCGGGAATGCTGGCGCTGGCGGTGCAGACCGGTTGCCGCCTGCACGGCGTCGATATGGACAAGAATGGTCTGGTTCCCGAGGCGCTCGAGCGTAAGCTCGACGAAACGGGGGCCCAGGTCGTCTATGCCATGCCGAGCCTGCAAACGCCGACCGGATGCGTCATGCCCGGCGAACGGCGCCAAGAGATTGCCGACATCATACGGCGGCGCTCGGCCTTTCTGGTCGAGGACGACACTTATGCGTTCTTGTTTCCGCGCCCTCCGCAACCGATTTCTTTGCTGATCCCCGAGCGCAGTTTTTACGCATTCAGTTTCGGCAAATGCCTCGCTCCCGGTTTGCGTATCGGCGTTATGATCGCGCCGGACGCGTTCCGCGACCGGGTGATCAATGCGCTGCGCGCTACCGGCTGGATGGCGGCGCCGCTCATGGCGGAGACGGTCGCGCGGCTGATCCGCAACGGCGGATTGGCGCAGCAAGTCGCGCTTAAGCGCGAGAAGGCCGCGGCGCGCTACGCCATTGCCCAGCGGATCTTGGGCCGCCATTTACGCGCTTCGTCCGATACGGTCGGATTTCATGTTTGGCTGGAGCTTGCCGCAGGTCGCACCGTTACGGCGCTCATCACTGAGGCAGCGCTTGCGGGTATTACGTTGGCGCCGCCCGGTGCGTTGCAATCGTTCGATTCGGCGCTCACCGGAGTTAGACTTTGCCTCGGCGCCGTGCCGACCGATGCGGAGCTCGAGCGCGTGCTCACGATCCTGCGCGATATCTTGGAAACGCCGGAATCGATTTCCGTGGTCTAGGCAAGTGTCTGGCCGCGCCAAGTCGGCTCACGTCGACTCAAGTCGGCTCACGGCCCGAACGGCATATGGGCCAGCGCCCCGCCGCCGATGGCGCAAAAGACGACAACCAGCCACGGCGGCGTCTGCCACATAAAGAGCAATAAAAAGGCGACAGCGCCGAGCGCGAAATCGGCGTCATTGGTAATACCGGACGTCCAAACCGGACGGTAAAGCGCCGCGAGCAGAAGACCGACAACGGTGGCGTTGACGCCGCGCAGCGCTCCTTGCGCCCAGGATCGCCGCCGCAACGCATCCCAGAACGGCAGCGGGCCGATGACCAGAAGAAAGGCCGGCAGGAACATGGCGAAAAGGCACAGCACGGCGCCCGTCCAGCCGTTGGGAGCCGGTGTCATCACCGTTCCGAGATAAGCAGAGAAGGTGAAAAGTGGGCCGGGCACCGCTTGGGTCGCGCCGTAACCGGCGAGGAACGCATCGTTACTCACCCAGCCCGGCGGCACCACGGCAGCTTGCAGTAACGGCAGCACAACATGGCCGCCGCCGAATACGAGGGCGCCGGCCCGATAGAATGCGTCGAACAATTGCAGCGCATGGTTCGACGACGTTGCGGCGACGAGCGGCAGGCCGATCAGAATGGCAAAGAACGCGACGATCGCCGCGATGGCTGCGGTACGGCTCACCGGATGCGGCAAGGCCGTATGCCCCGCCTCCGGCACGCCGCGAAACAAAACAAGGCCGATGACCGCGCCGAGCGCGATGGCGAGAAGCTGACCAAACGACGACGGTATCGCCAGCACCAACGCCGCGGCGGCGACCGCCAGCGTCGCACGCTCACGGTCCGGTGCGAGCGAGCGCATCATCGTCAGCACCGCGTTGGCGACGACGGCAACGGCGGCGACTTTCAGGCCGTGCAGCCAGCCGCTACCGAGCGCATTGCCGAACGTCGTGACGCCATAGCCGAACAACACGAGGGCGATAGCCGACGGCAAAGTGAAGCCGGCCCAGGCCGCCAGCGCGCCGGCATAGCCCGCGCGCGACAGGCCGATGGCGATGCCAACCTTGCTCGAGGTCGGTCCGGGCAGAAATTGATTGAGCGCCACGAGGTCGACATAGGTCTTTTCGTCGAGCCATTTGCGGCGGACGACGAAGTCCTCGTGAAAGTAGCCGAGGTGCGCGATCGGGCCGCCGAAGCAGGTCAGGCCGAGCCGCAGAAAGGCAGTGAACACCTCGGGGCCGGTGCCGCGGCGGGCGGTTGCGTTGCCTGCCGGAACGGGAGCCTGCTGCATGCCGCTGATCTATCCTCGCGTCGGCATCCGACGTCTTTTGTCGGCATTTTGACTGCTCTCAGAGGCGCGGGCAACATTTTGCCCGCACGACAGGCGCGTTGAACGGAAAAGAAACTCGTCATTTGAGACTATTTTTAGTTGTGCTGATCAAAAGCGCAGCCCCTCATTCGCGTTCGGTGGCAAGGGGGTAGTTCGCTTCCCCACGAGGCGAACGGAACGGTCATATTAAAACATTCAACCGTTAATTGCGCGGCAAGATCGAAACCTGGACAACCTCGCATTGATAGCGATAATTCTCACCTACCGAACGTCACAGTGTGGCTAATCGTCATGAGTCTCAAAGGCGATGTCTATGGGAAGCGCACTCTCGACTTTGTCGAGAGATTACAGAAGCTTACGGACTATGGCGAAATCTGCGAAGAAATAAAGAAGGAGCTTGAGTGGTTCGGCCTGACCTGCGTCACAGCGTGGTCGATGCCCGGACCGGGCCGACCACCTGATGAAGGGATGGTTTTGAACAACCGGCCGCAGGCCTATATTGATCGCTACAAAGAACAAAATTATCTCGTTCGAGACCCGCTCGTCACAGAACTCCGCAAATCGGTGCATCCATACACTTGGGGCGATATTCGCCAACGGCGGAAGCTGACCAAGACCGAAGCCCGCATCATGGACGAAGGTCGAGACTTCGGCGTGCGCGAGGGGATCATTATCCCTATCGTCACGCTTTCTGGGTCGCTGTCTGTTTTCAGCCCGTGCGGACCTGATCCCGATTTGTCGCAACGGGCCCGTTCCGCGATCGAGCTGATCGGCATCTACAGCCAACAGGCTCTCAAACGGGCGTTGATTCACGATCGGCGCGAAGAAGCCGCTCACGCTCCGTTAACTCCGCGTGAGCGCGAAATCATGCAGTGGGTCGCAGTTGGGAAATCCGATGAAGAGATTGCCACGCTTCTTTCCATCGGAGCCGCGACCGTCACGACCCACGTCGAGAGTTCCAAGCGAAAGCTCGATGCGTTCCGTCGAACCTATGCGGTTGTACAGGCTATCCGTTTTGGCGAAATCTCCATTTAGGAGTCGTTGATTCCGGCTAGCGATAGCCATTTCTCCGGACCAACGTCCATCCCAAGAACTTGGGATATCCACCTACGGGGCCCGCGTACTAGAGGTGTCTCGCCGTGGATGGAGAACGCCATGATTATCACGTTGCGGGGTAGTGATCGCAAAGATAGGCCGGATCTTTTTGACCAGCTATTCCGGCTGCGCCACGACGTATTCGTCAAAGGGCGCGGCTGGTCTCTGCCGTGCGGCAACGCCCGGGAAACCGACCAATACGACGTCGATGATGCGGTGTATTTCATCGACCTCAACAAAGACGGCGTGATCGAGGCAAGCGTGCGCGCAACGCCGACCGAAAGATATTCGTTGCTCGCAGACTATTTCCCGCACTTGATCGAAAACGGCATGCCGGCCCGTTCACCCGATGTGTACGAATGCACGCGCTATATCGTCATGCCGGCGCAAAAGAGCCGCGACAACATTCGTGCCGCCAAAGCCCGCCTGCTGATAGCATTGTTCCGCTGGGCGATGGAGCAAAACCTCGCTTATCTGCAAACCGTCATCGACGCCGGTACGCTGTCGAGCTTCGTGGAAATGTCGCTGCGGACGATCCCGCTCGGCTTAGGGCACCCCTATGGCGGTGGGCGCGGCGCCCCGGGCGGCGGCGAATGCCTCGCGATCCGCTGGCCGGTTTGCCCCGAAGTCATCGCCGACGTGCTCGAATTTGTTGGTTGGTCCACGATGCCGGAGGACAGCTACGATCCCGCGCTCGTTCGCGCATCATCGCCGGCACTTCAATTGATGTAACTGCCGAGAAAGGACGATCAAGATGAGCAAGCTCGCCCGCCCGATAACCAAAGATGAAATTGCGGCCTACAATTTGGCCGGCGTGGTGCTGTTACGCGGAATCATCGACCTTCCGACCGTCAACACGCTGCGCCGCTGCATCGATGAGGCTGTGCGCACCATGCACGACAGCCCCAGCGGCTATAATCTCAGCCAGCTGACGCGCGCGATCGAAAACTACGATAAGAGTACCTTGCAGGCCGAAAGCGAAGGCCAACACAACGTCGCCGCCATTGCGGAACATATTCTGTCGACGGGAAAACCGTTTCTGTTTGACGGTGACGAAGCGAGCAAAGGCAGCTTTTTGCTCGATACCGGCATAGCCTCGCGGCTGCGCGAGTTTCGCCGCTTTACGTTGAACGGCCCGGGACCCGAAATCGCCGCGAGCCTGCTTGGTGGCAATAAGGTCAATTTCTTCGGCGACCAGATCTTCGTCAAGGAGCCCGGCACACGCGAGCGAACGGCATTCCATCAAGATGCCACCTATTTCGAGATCGACGGAGATCAATGCTGCGTGCTCTGGATTCCGGTCGATCCCGTCACTATGGAAAATGGAACAATGCTGTATGTGCGCGGGTCACACCGCGCCGGCACGCTCTATCAGCCCAACGTATTCGTTTCCCAGACGCCGCTGCCTGGCGCCGAGGGCGAACCGTTGCCGGACATCGAGGGCCACATGGCGGACTACGACATCGTTCATTTCGACGTCGAGCCCGGCGACGTTATCGTCCACCATTACCGCACTATCCACGGCGCCGGCGGCAACAACAGCCGCTATCAGGTCCGCCGCGCCGCATCGCTGCGCTATTGCGGTGACGACATTCACTTCCGGACCAGGCCCTGGGCGCCGCGGCAACTCCATCATACCCAACGGCTCAACGAAGGTGATCCGCTTGATGGACCTGATTTTCCGGTCGCGTGGACGCGCCGCCATTCACAGCAGGCCGCCTGAGAGCCGTCTCCGGCGTGGTGCCTTTGCAGAGAAAGACTGCACCCGGGGGCGCTTGGGATGCAACGATGACTGATGCGGCCAAGGTTCCAACTGCAGACCGGACATCCATCATGAAGATGCTGGGGACGATTATTGACTATGCCATCATCGAGAGCGCCGAGCTCAGGTTGCCGCTATTGGTCTATATCTTGCGGAAGGCTCGACTGGAGCTGGAGCGCGCGGTGACGCCGGCGTCGGCGGGAAAAGAGCGCGTCTCCGTAGACGAACCTTAAGGAATTTGTTGCCGGCGGCTTGGGATGCGATCGGTGGGGGCGGACATGACCGACAAAGAAAACTTGAATACTAGAACGTGCGCGTTGAGCCAGCGCGAACTGATTGTCGCCTATCTCAGCTATGCGCTGGATGATGTCGGCGCGCTTAGTCCGGTTGGGCTTCGCTTGCTGCAGATGACGATCGCGTCGCTCACCGGGGACAACCCGGCGAACGTTGCTACCGGGGAACTGCCCCGCTTTTTGAGCTGAATTACGGCTTGCCAGTCGAATTCATCGACTCGACGAGCGCCAGCACCGCGCGACGGGTCTTTAAGTCAGCAATCTCTGCGAAGGCTTGAACTAAACGCAATGACACTGGATCGGCCAGCAGATCGAACGGCGACGAGTTGCGCAGCGCCGTCGGCGAATCGCCGCCTTCGAAGAAGGCCGTGACCGGCACTTCGAGTAAGGCGGCGATCTGGTAGAGGCGACCGCTGCCGACCCGGTTGGTGCCTTTTTCGTATTTTTGGATCTGCTGAAAAGTGACGCCGAGCTTTTCGCCCAGGCCCTCTTGAGTTAGCCCTTTGACCAAACGATGGACGCGGATATTGCGGCCCACGAGCTTGTCCATGCGGCTGGCTGACTTATTCGACGTCTTGGCCATATTCCATTCCAGTGCTTGAGGTTAGAGTGTTTCCTATCGCATTTTTTCAGTCGGTCGAGCAATTCAAAGATGGGATAACTTCCGGTTGTCTTGATTGCTCAAGCAACCAAAACGGCGCTGAGGAAAGGCTCTTTGGCAATCTCACCGCGATTGGCGCTAGTCGGAAACGGCAAACGCCGGGAACGATCGACCGCGCATGCTCAAGCTCAGAAGAGATAACTATGACGCGGCGGCGGCGGTGCAACCCTGATCTTGCCGCCGACACGGCAAACATGAGGAAGTTCGTTAATGACCCTGGAACGACTGACCGCCTTGACACCATACCCCCATCGATAATGTGCAGCCGGTACAATACCGCAGAGCATGCCGATTCGCAGCGCAGACCTGGATACCGCTGGCGGCCCGGATTCCTATGTTTCGACGTGCTGCCGTTGCTGGAAAGGGCTTCTCGGATGAGGCCAATCTTGTAAGCGGATGTTCTAATCGAATTCGATTATTTGGCAGAATATTCTACTATTTGCGTCCTGAAATTAGCCTATATATAGAAGAACATTCTTACGCATGGGGATTTTGGCTGAGCCTATTTCCCCATTGGCACAAGCGCTTTGCATACGAGGGCCCAATGACCTCACCGCTCGAACAGAAAAAGATCAAAGTCACCGGCCCGGTGGTTGTCACCGCCAATCGTGTCGGTGACGGCGCTGTGGTGTACAGCCGCGCCGACGGCGGTTGGACCACGGCGCTCGACGGCGCCGCGATCGCCACCAGCTCCGAGGGCGCGCAAGCGCTGATGACGGCGGCGCTCGACGACGACTTGCGCGCGGTTGGTCCCTACATAGCTCCGGTCAAGCTGTCGGCCGGCGGACAGGTGCGGCCTGGAAATTTGCGCGAGTTGATCCGCCTTGGCGGTCCCACGATCGAACTGCCGTTGCCATTGGGCTGCTAGAGCGCGATCCCAAAAGGCTGCCCGCGGACTTGATCCCAGGGTGGCAACCGGCGTTCGGGTAAAATCATGCTCAAACAAGGAATTTAGATCCACAACCGACGCCATTGAACCGGAGCGGGGACTTAGAACCCAGAAAAGGCTTGCCGCGGGCGTTTTTTCCGAGATGCAAGCCCTCCTCGGGCGAGATGCCCAAAGCTGAGAGCTTAAGCGCGCATGTACGTCTATGATGCATTCGACCAGACCCTGGTCGCCGAGCGGGTCGCGGAATTCCGCGATCAGGTCGCGCGTCGGCTGTCGGGCGAACTGACCGAGGACGAATTCAAGCCGCTGCGGCTGATGAACGGCGTCTATCTGCAGCTTCATGCCTATATGCTGCGGCTCGCCATTCCTTACGGCACCTTGTCGTCCGAGCAGTTACGCATGCTCGCTTATGTCGCGCGTAAATACGATCGCGGCTACGGGCATTTCACCACGCGGCAGAACATTCAGTATCATTGGATTAAGCTCGCCGAATTGCCCGATGCCATGGCGGATTTCGCCAGCGTGGGCATGCACGGCATGCAGACCAGCGGCAATTGCGTGCGCAACCTGACCACCGATCAATGGGCCGGCGTCGCGCCCGACGAGATCGAGGATCCGCGGGTGTGGGCCGAGCTGATCCGCCAGCACGTCACGCTGCACCCCGAGTTTTCGTTCATGCCGCGCAAGTTCAAGATCGCGGTGGGAACGTCGCAACACGATCGCGCCGCGTTGCGCATCCACGATCTGGCGCTGCAGCTGGTTCGTAACGACAACGGCGAAACCGGATTCGAAGTCATGGTCGGCGGCGGCCTCGGCCGCACGCCGTTCCTCGCCAAAACCATCAAGCCGTTCCTGGCAAAGCGCGACGTGCTGAGTTATGTCGAGGCGATCCTGCGCACCTACAACCAGTTCGGCCGCCGCGACAACATCTACAAGGCGCGCATCAAGATTCTGGTGCACGAGCTCGGGCCGGAGGCTTTTGCCAAGGAAGTCGACGCCGAATGGCAGATCATCAAGGACGGCGAGTTGGCGCTCGATGACGCGCTGGTTGACGAGATCGCCGGCCGCTTCAGCTATCCGGCCTATCAGCAGCTCGACGACAGCCCGCCGCAGCTTGCCGAGGCGCGCCGCGCCGCCCGCGGTTTCGACGCGTGGCTGGGCAATTCGGTCGCCAATCACAAGGTGCCTGGCTACGCCATCGTGACGCTGTCACTCAAGCCCGAAGGCGGCACGCCAGGGGACGCGACCGCCGACCAAATGGACGCCATTGCCGATCTCGCCGACCGCTACTCGTTCGGCGAAATCCGCGTCGGCCACGAGCAGAACCTGGTGCTGCCCCATGTCGAGCAACGAGATTTGCCGGAGCTGTGGCGCGCGCTTGCCGGCATCGGCGTCGCCACGCCGAACGTCAATCTCGTTTCCGATATCATCTCCTGCCCGGGCCTCGATTACTGCAGCCTCGCCAATGCGCGCTCGATCCCGATCGCGCAGGAGATCGCGCGGCGTTTCCACAATCTCGATCTGCAACGTCAACTCGGCCGGCTGCACGTCAATATTTCCGGCTGCATTAATGCCTGCGGCCATCACCATGTTGGCCATATCGGCATTCTCGGCGTCGAGAAGAACGGCGAGGAGTTCTATCAGATCACGCTCGGCGGCAAGGCCGACGAGGGGGCGACGCTCGGCACGCTGATCGGTCCCGCAGTGCCCTACGCTCAGGTCGCCGACGTGGTGGAGGATATCGCCGCGGCCTACCTCGAATTGCGGCAGCGGCCGGAGGAATTGTTCATCGACACGGTCAAGCGGACCGGCGTCGAACCGTTTCGGGAGCGCGTCTATGCAACTCGTTGAAAATGGCAAACTGGTCGAAGACCGCTATGTCCACGTCGACGACGACGCGCCGCTGCCGGACCGGCTGCCGGTCATCGTGTCGGCGAAGCGCTTTCTGGCGGAGGCCGATGCGCTCGTCAGCCGCGACGGCTCGCTCGGTGTATCGTGGCCGAACGATCGGCGGGTAAATGAACTAAAGCCCTGGCTCGGCCACCTCGCGCTAATCGCGCTCAATTTTCCGAAATTCCGCGACGGCCGCGCCTATAGCCAGGCGCGGCAATTGCGCGAGACGTTAGGGTTTCGCGGCACGTTGCGCGCTACCGGCGACATCTTGCGCGACCAGTTCGGTTTCCTGGTCCGTGCCGGTTTCGATTCCTTCGCGGTGAAAAAGACGGCCGACGCGCCGGCTTTTGCGGCCAGCGTGGCGCGTTTCAGCGTTGTCTATCAGCCGAGCGCCGACGGCCGGCTTTCGGCGCTGCGCCGACGATCGCAGAGCGCGGGTGCGAAGACTCCCGAAACGGTGTAGTAGTTACCATTCCGGGGCCGAGCAGAGCGAGGAACCCGGAAACCATAACCCGGCGCCAGGAATATAGAGTCCGGGCTCGCCGCTTCGCGGCGCCCAGGAATGACCGATACGAGGCCATCATGACTCCAGTCGTCGCAGTGGTCGCGCCTGGCGCGATGGGCTCGGCCGTCGGCAAAAGGCTCGTCGCTAACGGGCTCAAAGTGCTCACGTCGCTGACCGGCCGCACCGCGGCCACGGCGGAGCGGGCAAGCGCAGCCGGTATGGTCGCGGCCAGCGACGACGAGATCGCGGCCGCCGATTTCGTCCTCTCGATCGTTCCCCCGGGCGACGCGTTGGCGCTGGCGCAGCGTTTCGCGCCCGCGTTGACCAAAAGCAATGCCAAGCCGCTTTATGTCGAATGCAATGCCATCAATCCGAGCACCGTGGACCGCGTGGCGGCGGTGATCGCGCCAAGCGGATGTCCGTTCGTCGATGCCGGCATCATCGGGCCGCCGCCCCCTCCTTATCCTCCCCCGCTTGCGGGGGAGGATAAGGAGGGGGCGCGGGTCGGCGCCGCGCTGGCTGGAACGGGCACGCGCTTTTATGCGTCGGGACCGGCTGCGCCGCGTTTCGCCGCGCTGCGCGCCTATGGGCTCGACGTGCGGGTGCTCGACGGTGCGCCGAGCGCCGCCTCGGCGCTCAAAATGTCCTATGCCGGCATCACCAAGGGGACGCAAGCGATCGGGGCGGCGATGATGCTTGCCGCGTCCCGCTCAGGCTCGGCCGACGATCTGTTCGCCGAGTTGCAAGTGAGCCAGAAGGAAATGCTGGCCTGGTTCAAACGGGGGTTGTCCAACATGCCGCCGAAAGCCTACCGCTGGGTCGCCGAGATGCAGGAGATCGCGGGTTTCGTCGGCGACGATCCGGCGGCACGCGAACTCTACGAAGGCGCAGCCGAGTTCTACGAGCGCTTCGCCGAGGATTTCGCGACCGAGAAGAAGGATGCGGTGGCGCTGGCTGCGTTTTTGGCGAAGGGTAGATCCTGAACTACCGGTTGAGCCACCGCCGCGCAAACCCGAGCAGCCCCTGCGGCAGGAAGATGATCATCACGATGAAAACGATGCCGAGCGGGATCAGATAGGGGAACTGGTCGCCGAACAGTCGCGACAGCAATTCGCGCGCGAGCTGGAAAAAGCCGGCGCCGACGATCGGCCCGACCAGCGTGCCGATGCCGCCCATGACGTTGTAGATCACGGTATCGCCCGAGGTGAGAAAATAGACGAAGTCGGGCGCGGCGAATTGGTTCTGGATGGCGTAGAGCACGCCGGCAAGGCCGGCGAACAGGCCGGACAGCATCACCGCCACCATCTTGTAGCGCTCGACCGCATAGCCGATGGCGCGGGTGCGCGCCTCGTTCTCGCGGATCGATTGCAGCACCATGCCGAACGGCGACTGCGTGACCCGCCGCAAGATCAGATACGACGCCGTCACCGCGGCGAGCACGAACCAGTGCATTGTCGTCGTGGTGAAGCGCGCGTCATAAAGGAACGGGATCGACAGATGCGGCCGGGTGAAAATCAGCCCGTTCTCGCCGCCGGTGACCGCCGTCCAGGTAAAGATGATGACGTAGAATATCTGGCTGAAGATCAGCGTGGTGATGGCGAAATAGATGTCGCGCAGCCGGATGGAGAAAAACGCCACGAACAGGGCTGCGCCGGCGGCGCCGGCGAGCCCGAACAGGACGGCGAGCCACAGATTGGGCGGGCTCGCCACCAATAGGGCGCCCGCGGCGCCGTACATGCCGAGGCCGAAAAAGGCCGAGTGGCCGAACGAGATCATGCCGGTGTAGCCGATCAACAGGTCGGACGACATCGCCAACAGGCCCCAGATCAGCACTTCGGTGAGGAAGCGGCGCCAGAACTCCGGCAGCACCAGGGGCGCCGCGATCAGGACCGCTATCACCACGCTGAAGGCGATCCAGAACACGGCGGTGTGGCTCAGCTTCGATTTGCCCATCGGCATGGTTTCGAGCGCGTTGGTTTTATCGAGCGGTGCGGTTGTCATCGTGGCGTCGACACGAACAGGCCGGTGGGGCGGAACAACAGTGTGAGGATCAACACGACGAAAGAGACGATCACCGCCTGCGACGGGTCGACCCAAATCGTGGCGTAGGACTCGAGCAGGCTGATGAAGATGGCGGCGGCGATCGAGCCGCCGAGATTGCCCATGCCGCCGACCACCACGACGATGAAGGCCTTGAGCACCCAATCCAGTCCCATGGCATGATTGACGCCGACCAGCGGCGCGAACAGCACGCCGCTTGCGGCGGCCATGGCAGCGCCGATGGCGAACACGCCGGTGTAGACCAGCGGCACCGGAATGCCCATGGCCTGCGCCATCACACGATCCTGCGCCGTGGCGCGGATCCAGATGCCGAATCTGCTGTATTTGAGGAACAGCCAGAAGCCGCCGATGATGGCGGCCGACAACAGCGCGATGACGATGCGGTACCAGGGATAATCCAGGTAAAACAGCCTGAAATGGCTGGTGATGGGCTCGGGCATGCGGCGCGCGGTCGGGCCGAACTGCCACAGCGCGAAATTCTGCAACACCAGCGAAATGCCGAAGGTCGCCAGGATCGTATTCAGCGGATCGCGCCCGATCAGCGGCCGCAGCGTCACGATCTGGAGCGCCGCGCCGAGCAGGGCGACAATCAGCGCAGCCGCAATCAAAGCGAGCCAGAAGCTGCCGGTCCCGGCCATGACCACGACGCCGATATAGGCGCCGAACATGAACAGTTCGCCATGGGCGAAATTCACCACGTCCATGATGCCGAAAATCAGCGTCAGCCCGGACGCCACCAATGCCAGGATCATGCCGGCGACCAAGCCATTCACCGTCTGGATGATCAAGAGGTCGAGGGGAAAGGTTTGGAAAAAATGGCCGACCGCGTTCATCGCTCACACCCCCATATATTGTTTGATGATCGCGTGGTTGACGTCGATTTCGGAAGCGGCGCACTGGTGGCGCACGCTGCCTTTCTCCATGATATAGACGCGCTGGCTCGCTTCGAGCGTCAATGGCACGTTCTGCTCGACCAGAAGGATGGCGACGCCCTCGTTGTGCAACAGTGCGATGATTTTGCGGATCTGCGAGACCATGCGCGGCATCAAGCCCTCGGTCGGCTCGTCGAGCAGAATAATTTTCGGCTCCAGCATCATGGCGCGCGCGATTGCCAGCATTTGCTGCTCGCCGCCCGACAGCGTGCCGCCGGCCTGGCCGCGCCGTTCCGCGAGCACCGGGAAGAACGTGAATACCTTGTCGAGCAGCGCCTGGCGCTTTACGTCGGAAACGCCGTGGCGATCGAGGCCGGTGCGCAAGTTTTCCATCACCGTGAGCAGGCGGAAGATGCGCCGGTCCTCCGGCACGTAGCCGATGCCGCGACGCGCTAGTTTGTGCGGCGGCAATCCGGTGATGGCGTTGCCCTCGAGGCGAACCGTGCCTTCGCTCGGCCGCACCAGGCCCATGATGGTCTTGAGCGTTGTCGACTTGCCGACGCCGTTGCGGCCGAGAAGGCCCACGACCTCGCCCGGACCGACCTCGATCGAGACGCCGTGCAAGATGTGACTCTTGCCGTAATAAGTGTGCACCGCGTCGACCAGGATGAGCGGCGCGCTGATCGTTGCTGCGGCGCTCATGTCTTGAGATAGACCTCTAGCACTTTAGGATTGTTCTGAATTTCCTCCGGCGTGCCTTCGGCGAGAATGGCGCCGTAGTGCAGCACGCTGATGCGGTCGCAAAGCTCCATCACCACCTGCATGTCGTGCTCGACAATGAGGATGGAGAGACCCGCGGTGCCGCCCGCCGTGCTTTCTTTGCCGATGCGCCGCACCAATTCCTTGGTCTCGTCGGTCTCGCCCTGGCTCATGCCCGCGGTCGGTTCGTCGAGGCATAAAAGCTTCGGTTCGGTGGCGAGCGCGATGCCGATTTCGAGGTTACGCTGCTCGCCGTGCGACAGGTTGCCGGCCAATTCCTCGGCCTTGGCGAGAAGGCCGACCGAATGCAGCGCGCGCTCGGCCTTTTCGTTGATATCGGCAAAGGCGCCGTGATGGGCGATCATATTCCAGCCATGGCGGCGCGACTGCGCCGCGATGCGCACGTTTTCGAGCGCACTGGCATTGGCCAGGATGTTGGTGATCTGGTAGGAGCGCGCGATGCCTTTCTGCGAGATGGCATTCGACTGCAGCCCGGTGATCTCCTCGCCGTCGAAGATGATGCGGCCGCCGGTCGGCCGCAGCACACCGGTCAGACAATTGAAGAAGGTGCTCTTGCCGGCGCCGTTCGGGCCGATAATGGCGTGGATGGTGCCGCGCTCCAGCTCGAAATCGACTTGCGACAGCGCCGCAAGCCCGCCAAACCGGACGGACAGCATTTCGATCTTGAGGATGGGCGCCGACGCCGCTCCCCGGGCAAGCGCCGGGGAGCTTAAGTCGGACGACGGTTGCGCGCGCACCGAACGTGTTTTCGTAAAGTGGCGTCACGCCGCCTGGAACTTGCAGGCCGGTGGAACGAAGGTCTTATCTTTGTCCACCACCTGCTGCAGGTGATAGGTCCCGTTGCCGATCGTGAAGATGAACTCGCGCAGGAACGCCTGATGGTCGTCCTTGCGCAGCGTCTTGTCGCCTTGCGGGAAGTCGTCGCTCTCCTTCACCTCAAGGCCCTCAAGCGCTTCGATCAGCTTTGCCGAATCGTCGCGGCTGTCGAACTTGGCTTTTTCCATGCCGACCTTGGTGGCGTTCAAGGCCTCGTAGTTCGATTGCACGTATTTGTCCGGCAACGGGTGTGATGGATCGACCTTGGCGAGGCGGGCTTTGCCCTCCTCGAAAAAACGATGCAGATAGGGCGTGTCGAGCACCCCATCGAACACCGGGATGTAACGGTTTATGGCGGTGAAACCGTCAAGCTTGTTGCCGACCGCGACCAGATTGCTCGATTCCGAGATCGAGCCGTCCCCGGCCCATATGTATTTTTTGGTCAGGCCGAGGTCATAGGCCTGGTTGGCGATGGTGACGCCGTCCTTGCCGAAAAAGATGCCGAACAAGCCGTCGAAGTCGCCGGAAATCTTCGACAGGAATGGCGTCATATCGGCGGTGCCGAGCGGAATGCCGGTAGTGCCGACCACTTCGCCGCCATTCTTCTTGATCTCGGCCACATAGGCGTCACGCGTCGACTGACCCCAGGAATAATCGGCAAAGACGATGTGCCACTTCTTGCCCATCTTGGTCAGCGTCGGCGCGAAGGCGACCGCTTGTGCGGGCGCGTAGTCGTGCAGGCGGAAGGTGTATCGATTGCAGGCCGAGGTGGTCAGCGTGGTGTCGAGGCACACCGTGATCATATTGACGATCTTGGCGTCCTGCCAAAACGGCATACAGGCGAGACAGATGTTGGACAAAAAGCCGCCGACGTGAACGTCGATTGCGTCGTCTTGCACCATCTTGGTGACTTTTTGCCGGGCGACGGCCGGCGAAGTCTCGTCGTCGACGATCACCAGTTCGATCGGCCGGCCATTGATGCCGCCGCTGGCATTGATGCGATCGGCAGCCATCTGCAAGCCGATGATCGAGGTTTTACCGCCTGCAGCGCCGGCGCCCGAGAGCGGCTGTTCCGAACCGATCTTATAGGGCTTGGCGGCGCCGAAGGCCGCCCGCCACGGTGCCGGCACCAGCATCATGGCACCGATCGCGCCGCCGCCCCAACCGACGATGCTGCGGCGGGTGACCTTGCCGCGATACCAGATGTCCTGCGCCCATTTCTCGTGTTTCCATTGCTCGCTCATCGCAAGTCTCCCCTCTGGATCTCAGGTATTCCCCGACCGGCCCTTAACGGGCTTCTGGCAAGTCTTCGTGTGGCAAGTTATTCGTGGCGTTAGCAAACGCGATCTTGCCGGCAGTTTCAACCGGATTCGCAATCGCGCATGCGGCTCGCCGCTTTCTTGCTCCGCGTAAGATCGTCGCGGCGGCAGTGTTCATTTCCGTTTGTTCGATGATAAATTAGGCAGTCGTTCTGCCGGTTGGCGGGAACAGGAGAGTGCGATGGGGATGGCAGATCCACGGGCGTTTCCGACCGGGCTGTCGGTGCGCCGCACCATTCGGCGCAACGTTTATTCCGGGCCGACCGCCGGACTGGCGCCGGGCTTCGTGCAAGCCAATCTCGCGATCCTGCCGCAGGTGCTGGCACAGGATTTTTTGCAGTTCTGCCAGCGTAACCCCAAGCCGTGCCCGCTGATCGGCGTCTCGGCGCCGGGCGACCCGGGCATTCCGGCCTTGGGCGAGGATCTCGACATCCGCACCGACCTGCCGCGCTATCGGGTGTGGCGGGACGGCGCAGCGGTCGATGAGCCTGAGGATATTGTGCGATGGTGGCGCGACGATCTCGTCACTTTCGCCATCGGCTGCTCGTTTTCGTTTGAGCAGGCCTTGGTCGAAAACGGCATCGAGCTTCGCCACGTGACCTGCGGCTGCAATGTGCCGATGTACCGCACCTCGATTGCGACGGAGCCCGCGGGTCCGTTCCGCGGACCGCTCGTTGTTTCGATGCGGCCGATGAAGCCGGCAGACGCCATCCGCGCCGTGCAGATCACGACCCGCTTTCCCGCGGTGCATGGCGCGCCGATCCATCTCGGCAAGCCGGAGCTGATCGGTATTGCCGACCTCGCCGTGCCCGATTACGGCGACGCTGTGCCGGTCCATGACGACGAAATCCCGGTCTTTTGGGCCTGTGGGGTGACGCCGCAATCGGTGGTCGCCACGGCCCGGCCGGAATTTTGCATCACCCATTATCCGGGCGCTATGCTGGTGACCGACCGCCGCAACGTCGAATTCGCAATTATGTAAGGTTTCGAGTGCCCGCATGAACGACCAGCCGTCGACCGCAGGAGCGGTCGCTTTCGATCCTGCCGCCAACGGCTGGGATCGGGTCAAAGCCCACAATTTCGGCGAACTTGTCGGACCGATTTGGCGCCGCGGCGACGGCCTGTTCGGCTTCGTCGCCGGCGATAAGCACCGCAACCATATCGGCCGCGTGCATGGCGGCATGCTGATGACCTTTGCCGATCAGGCCATGGGTATGACCGGCCGGCGCGCCACCGGCGAAAAGCCCCACGCGACCATCGAGCTCAATATGCAGTTCATGGGCGCAGTCGAGCTCGGCGATTTCGTCGAGGCGCATTGCGAAGTGGTGCGCAAGACCCGTTCGGTGCTGTTCATCGAGTCAAAACTGAAAGTCGGCAGCCGCATCGTGGCGTCGGGAAGCGGCATCTGGAAGATCTTGGGCGAGGCGTAGTCACGCCCGGAATTTCGCCAGCGTCCCGCCGGTCTTCACCGAACCGGGCAACGGATGGCCGACGATATCTTCCGCGAGTTTGCCGCATTCGACTAGTGCGTCGAGATCGATACCGGTCTTGATGCCCAATTCGTCGCACATGAACACGAGATCTTCCGTGCAGATGTTGCCGGCGGCGCCGTTATGGCCAGCGAATGGGCAGCCGCCGAGCCCCGCGACCGCGGCATCGAAGCGCGTCACGCCCATTTCCAGGCCGGCAAAGGCGTTGGCGATCGCCATGCCGCGAGTGTCGTGCAGATGCAGCGCGAAATCGAGCGCGGGCCAGCGCTCGCGCAAGGCGCCGACCAAGCGCTTCACCGCAAGCGGCGTTGCCCAGGCCATGGTGTCGGCGAGCGTGATGTAATGCAACGAGACGCCGTGGGCTTGCGCCACGTCGAGGATTTGCTGCACCAGCGCGATGACGTGCGCGACCGGAATGTCGCCGGCAAAATTGCAGCCGAAAGCCGCCATGATGCTGCCGCGCTCCACCGCGACGCCCGCGGCTTTGTACATCTCGACGATCGCATGCTGGCCGGCGAGCTGCTGCGCGGCGGTGCGGTTTTGATTGCGGATCGAAAATTTCTCCGATGCGGCGAGTTGGATGGTTCCAGTATTGGCGAGCCGGTCCGAGAATTTAAGTGCGCGCTCAAAGCCTCTTTCATTGAGCCATAGCGCCGTATAGCCGACGCCGGGTCGCGGCGTGATCCCGCGCACGACGTCTTCGGCATCGGCCATGCCGGGCACATTCTTTGGATTGACGAAGGAGACGATCTGAATGCGGCCGAGGCCGGTTTGCGACAGCGCATCGATCAGCGCGATCTTGCGCGCGGTCGGGATCGCGCCCTTCTCGATTTGAAAGCCCTCGCGCGGGCCTTCCTCGGTGATATGCACGGCGGCCGGAAGATCGCTCATCGTGTTGTTCTCATGAAGTATGTCCGGCAGCGATAACGCCGCGCTCTATCAAGGTCTCGACTTCGGCTGCCGCCACGCCGAGCGCGGCGAGAATCTCCACCGTGTGCTCACCGATCACGGGTGCCTGGCGGCGCAGCGCGAAATCGTGCTCACCGATTTCCACCGGCAGCCGCGGTAACTTGGCCCGCGCGCCGTTGGCGAAAGCGACGTCGAGCATGCGGCCGTTAAAGTTCAGCTGCGGATCGTCGAACAGGTCGCCGGGTTTGGCCACCGGAGCAAACGGAATATCGATGCGGTCGAACAATTCGGCAAGTGCGGCGCGCTTATGCCGTGCGACGATGGCGGCGACGATCGGACGCAATACGGCGCGTTCGCGCACCCGATCCTCGTTGGTCTTGTAGGCCGGATTTTGCAAAAGGTCGGTGCGCGCGAAATGCTCGCAGAAGCGCCGCCACTGGCCGTCGCTGGTCAGGCCGACGAAGATCTGCTCGCCATCGGCGGTGGCGAACGGCTCGTAGATCGCCCAGGCGCCGTCGCGCGCCGGCATCGGCTGAGGCGCGTGGCCGGTCACCGCTTCGCCTGCCATGTGCTGCATCATCAGGAACGCGGTCGATTCGAATAAAGCCGCCTTGACCAGTTGGCCCCGGCCGGTGCGCTCGCGCTCGCGCAACGCAGCCTGGATCGCGATCACGGCAAACAGGCCGCCCATGATATCGACCACGGAGGCGCCGGTACGCAGCGGCTGCCCCGGCGGCCCGGTCATATAGGCCAGGCCCGTCATGAATTGCACGACCTCGTCGAGCGCCGGGCGATGCTCGTAGGGTCCGCTCAAAAAGCCTTTCAGCGCGCAATAGATCAGCCGCGGATTGTGCCGCGCCAGCGCGCCATAGCCGCAGTCCAGGCGGTCCATGGTGCCCGGCGCGTAGTTTTCCAAAACGACATCGGCGGTTGCCGCCAGACGGTGCAGCAGGACGCGGCCTTCGTCCGATTTGAGATCGACGGCAAAACTGCGCTTATTACGATTGAAAGCGGCAAAGAACCCGGAGGCGAAGCCGAGCAGGCGCCGGGTCGAGTCACCCTTGGCAGGCTCGATCTTAATCACGTCGGCGCCGAGATCGGCCAGAATGAGCCCCGCGGTCGGGCCCATGATGGTGTGACAGAATTCAAGGACGCGAATGCCGTCAAGCGGCGCGGCGGCGTTTGTGCGGTCATCCGCCGTGTCGTCCGCCACCGCCATCCGCGATGCTCCCATCCCTCGGCGCGCCCGCGACACGAGAGAGTGGCCGGCGCGACCGGCAATCGAGCCGATTTTGCGTCGAACCGCAACTATGGATGGGGAGCTTATCTGAGCTTCGGCGGATCACCCGGCGTCCCGCGCAAAGCGGCGACATCGAGCGGCTTCTTCAAGAGGCTCGCGCGGAGCAATTCGGCGCGCGACGGCTGCAGCGGCGGCGCTTGCACGGGCGGTCCCGGCGGCGGAGTCAAATGCGGCGGCACCCGCTGCACCGGCACCGGATCGAGCGGCGTATCGGACTCGAATTCGCGCGCGCGGTGGGCGGTGGCACTCCTCCAGCGTTCGATCACCATCGGGATCAAATCCTGGCTGAGATTGGCCCCGGCGTCCGAGCGGGTATTGCCGGTGGCCTCGCTGCTTGGCCGTTGCGCTGCCGGCAATTCGGAGAAGCTCATGCGGGTTGGTAGCGCCACGCCGGGGCCGAAGGTGAACGTTTCCCGGGTGCCGAGCGAAGGAATGAAAGCCAGCAGATTCGCCGCCGCGTCCGACGCCGCCGAGCGGATCAGCGCCTGGTCGCGGTCGTTCGACAGCCGCATCACGAACAGCGTCGAGCACTGCGAGATGATGGTGGAGTCGATCTCGGCCGGCCGCTGCGTCACCAGGCCGAGGAACACGCCATATTTGCGGCCTTCCTTGGCAATGCGCGACAGCGCACGCCGCGTCGGTCCGAAGCCGATCTTGCTGTCGGCGGGCGCGTAGCGATGCGCCTCCTCGCAGACGAACAACAGCGGCGCCACGCCGTCGCTCCACAGGCCGAAGTCGAACGCCATGCGGCACAGCACCGACACCACCGAGTCCACGACCTCGGCCGGGAAGCCTGCGAGCTGCATGATGGTCATCGGTTTGCCCTGCGGCGGTAGCCGGAACAATTGGCAGAGTATCTCGGCCATGGTGTCGCCGCCGATATTGGCGTTCTCGAACATGAAGGCGTAGCGCGGATGATTGCGGATGGTCTGAATCCGCGAAATCAGCTTGTGGTAGATCATGCGCGACGAGCGGTTTTCGAGTTTCCCCATCTGCTCGTCGAGGATGCCGATCAGGTCCTCGATGCGATAGGGCACAGGCGTATCGGCGGAAAAGCCGGAGTCGCGCGGGTCGCGCTTCTTGGCGGCGAGACGATCGGAGCTGCCGGCGCGATATTGCAGATAAGCGCCTTTCGCCAGCGGAATGACCTCGGACAGGATTTCGACTTCCTCGTCGACGCCGGGCCGGCCGCCGAAAAAGGCGTCGATGATCTCCTCGAAATTGAACAGCCAGAACGGCAGGCGCATGTTGCGCGGCGTGAGCCCATGCGCCCGGTCGCCGAAGCAGCGGCTATATTCGTTATGCGGATCGACCAGGAAGATGCGCAGGTTCGGCCTGGTATCGAGAATCTTTTGCAGGATGATGGCAACGCCGCTCGACTTGCCGACGCCGGTGGTGCCGACAATGGCGAAATGCCGGCTGACCAGAAGGTCGATGTCGATGTGCACATGGACGTTCGGATTCTGCTGCAGCGAGCCGATATCGACGCGGTCGGCATTGGCGGCGCCATAGATCAGCCGTAGCTCGGTCTCGGTCAGCATCATCGCTGAGTCGCCGATATTGGCGTATTCGGAGACGCCGCGGTCGAAGTGGGCTGAGCCCGCGCGGACGCGGATCTCGCCGATCAGGTCGATGTGGGCGACCTTGCGGAAGGACGGCCCCATCCCAGCCGAGGCCACGGTCTGCTCGCCGATCTCGGTGATCAGCCCGACGATGAGGCTCCTCGCCGTCACCAGCGCCATGAATTTTCCGACGGTCGCAAGGTTGCCGTTGGCCGGGCGCGCGGTGAGTTCGACGGTCGCTTCGGATCCGGTAATGGCCACCACGCGGCCGATTGTCTCCGGCGCGGCCGGTGCGCGTATGTCGCGTGCGGCAGTTGTTTCCATGATTACCAAAGTGTTTTAATGGCAAAGCCCGCGGGACTGCAGTCTCACCGCAGGACTATCACGGACCAATTTCGGTTGTCTTAATCCGGGAAATCGAGTTTTAAGTTAACGGCTTGCGTCGCGACGACGGAACGCTCGGGCTCTAAGCGTTCTTGCCGCGGGCCTCATGGATCGCCCGCCACAACACTTCGGGCGTCGCCGGCATTTCGACGTGTTTGATGCCGAGCACCGAGAGCGCGTCGACCAGCGCGTTGGCGACCGCCGGCATGGCGCCGACGCAGCCAGCTTCGCCGGCGCCTTTGACGCCGAGCGGATTGGTCTTGGTCGGCACCGGATTTGAATCGACGTGGAACGCGGTGAGGTCCCAGGGAAAGTTCAGATATTCAGGAAACGCGGTCCGTTCGTTTGTGTGTGATATGCGATGGCCGAATATGATTTTGCATTATCTACATTTTCGCACGATCGTATTTTATCAACAACATCTTTAAATTCTTCATTGTCGTGCGTGAGTATTTTTGCAATTAAGTCGATGTCCTTTCCATTGACTTGGCTAACCTCTAGCACCCCGTGAATTTTGCTGATGAAGTCAATCGTTTCTTGGTCCTTCGTGCCAGTTTTTTCTTTTTGGGTACAAATGAAATAGCCTACAGTCGCGTAGCCAAGTTTTTGATAATCTAAATCGGCGGTGAAGCGCTTTATGATTCCATCATTCTTGAGTTCGCTGATCATTCTGGTCATTTTCGTAGTGGAAACCCCAACCCGATCAGCCAAAACTTTTTGAGGCAGACTTGAATCTTTTAGAAGTTCCAACAAAAGTTGTTTTTTCTGCTCGGCGATCATGAGTAGGCCATAGCTCTAATGGGCGACGACGGATTGTGGCATCTGAATAAGAGATCAATCGAATCGGCCAAAAGCGGCGCATTTTACCATCGACTTGTCGTTTGTAAGCAGAAGATGAGGACTAGGGTCGCAATCTGACGTGCCGTCATTCATACTCTGACACGACGTCGACGAATTGCAGTAGAAACTTGCTGCGGGTCGGGCGCGGAAACTAAAACCCCCCCAGCTACTGGGGGGGTGATAACGTCTTCCGTCCTCGGTCCATCAGTAACCGGCTCCCGGGCGTTGGCCTGGGAACCAGAAATAGAGCCGAATCGTACCTCTTTCGACTTGCCGTTCTCATCCACAATAAGAAACTGCGCGCCTGCTGTTGCTTCCTTCACAATGCGAAAGGAGAAACGTAGTGCAAAGCGTGCAACGGAGGAAATATCCTCGAGTCCCAACCTCGCTCGAAGCGAGTTAATCCGCCCCCTCGACCGCTTATGCAGAATCATACTCCGCCTGAGCATCGATCCTGAAATGATCGGAGGATCGACAAACATACTGGGCACTACATGGATGAGCTCGCCAGTAGGTCGGCGAATCATGAACTTTCGGTGGTGCTCGTGGTCATCGACCAGCTGCTCTACATTGCGCAGGCTTTGCCGAAGAACTTCGCTATCGCTCGCGCTTTCAGTTTGAACGCGCAAGAACTCCCGGTTTGCAGCCTCACCTTCAGCCAGTCGTATGTTTTCCTTTTCCCAATCGATGGAATTCTCCTGCATGACTACGCTCCTTGATTCGAGAATCGGCTATCAGCCGAATGTTGAGTGGTAATTACTCATTTTTTCATGCAGAAAAAAGCAATAAATTTTGCATTTTTTGCCGAAATCGCGGTGCAAAATGAGCAAATTTTGAAAATAAATTGCCGATTTCTGATTTCTTGGGCGCATCCCGCAATTTTCCTACACGTGAGTGTTTCTTACTCTACCTAAGTTGGCTGCCGGCCGCAAGAAATACTTGAGTACATTCCACTCATTTTCGGTTACCTTGCCTGAGTAAGTTTTACTCAGGAACAAGAGCTATGGCAACCGCGCGCTCCCCGCCGACCTTTGAATCCACTCGAATAATATTCCGAGGCGGCTCCGTAACCCATCTTACCTAAAGAGGTAAAAAAATGTTAGCACAACCAAAACCGAACCCAAAAGCACGCGCCCCGCCGATTCGTCTCACCTGCTCTTCTCTCCACGGACGACCTAAATAATTCGACCTCACGGGCGAAGGTTCCGCAGGTCAGCCGCTAGGGAGGAGCATAGCACCGGAACCGTACAATGTCCGACAAGCGTCAGGTGCCCCAAAAAAGTGCCCGTGGGTTCCGAAGCCTGCGATGGTACCGTTTTTGGGAACTAGATCAGGAAGAGAAGGACTATTCTCATCGCGACTACTTTACCGAGTATAGCGGCGAGCGCGATGATTTCGTGATGGTAGAGCAATATGAGGTTAGCCGCGCACGACAATTGGAGCGAATTACTCGTCCAATCAGAACGTGGAGAACCCGGCTGAAAACGATTGGCTTTTGGATATTCGGGTTTATTACTGGCCTTTTCTGCAACTACATCGCAGCCTTCTTTTCGGATAAGTTTCCCTTCTGGAAGTGATTACAGTTGAATGCCAGGCTCACGCCTATGAGTAAGAGCGAAAATAAGGGTGAATGAGCGAGCATCGCTATTCACCTCTTCCCACTCTTCGACTTCCTTGCAAATCTGCCTAATTCTTTCATTATTCTCCGCCATCACGCGGATTATGACATCGTGAGCGTCGCCGAAGACCTCCTGAATTTCAACGATCTCGATGTACCTTTGAAGCTTTCGTACAACATCGCCCATAGATTTTTTGTCTTTTAGCCCAAAAATAAAAATACCCATCTCAGGATAGCCAAGCTTTCTGTAATCAACGTCAATCGTAAATCGCTTTATGATTCCGGAAGCTGTTAGATCACCGACTATGCGCGAAACGTCGGGCTCTCTAAGCTGCAAATCGGCAGCGATTTGCTTCCTGGCTTTATGGCTGTCACGCAATAGCGCTCTTAAAACGCTACGCTCTTTATCAGATATGCCGCTCATCGCCGGTTGCTCGCTCGCATGTGATTAGTTTAGAAAGACATTTCTACGTGTTACTCACAAGAAAAAACTGGCACAGCTAGGCGTTCTTGCCCCGCGCCTCATGGATCGCCCGCCACAACACTTCGGGCGTCGCCGGCATTTCGACGTGTTTGATGCCGAGCACCGAGAGCGCGTCGACCAGCGCGTTGGCGACCGCCGGCATGGCGCCGACGCAGCCGGCTTCGCCGGCGCCCTTGACGCCGAGCGGATTGGTCTTGGTCGGTACCGGATTTGAATCGACGTGGAACGCGGTGAGGTCCGACGCGCGCGGCATGGCGTAGTCCATGAACGAGCCGGTCAAGAGCTGGCCTTCGGTGTCGAATTTGATGTCTTCCATGAGAATCTGGCCGACGCCTTGGGCGATACCGCCGTCGATCTGGCCGTGCAGCAACAGCGGGTTGATCACCGTGCCGACGTCGTCAACGACGTTGTAGTTGACGATCTCGACGGTTCCGGTTTCTTCGTCGATTTCCAGTTCGCAGACATGGACGCCGTTGGGATAGGCCGCGACCTTGCCGACATAGATCGCCTTTTCGATCAGGCCAGGCTCCATCCCGTCCGGCAGATGTTTCGGATCAAGCGACGCCTTGGCGACCTCTTTGATCGTCAATGTCTGATTGGTCTTTTGGCTGGAAAACAGACCCTCATGGAAATTGACGTCCGCGACATCGATGTTGAGCATCTTGGCGGCGATCGCCTTTCCCTTGCTCTCGATTTTTTCGGCGGCGAGCGTGAAGGCCGCGCCCGAAAACGCCGCCGAGCGCGAGCCGCCGGTGCCTTCGGCAAAAAACACCTGGTCGGTGTCGCCCTGGATATAGGTCACTTCGTTGGGATCGAGCCCAAGCCGGTCGCATACCACCTGCTTGAACGCAGTCTCGTGGCCCTGGCCCTGGTTGATGCTGCCGGAAAAAATCGATGCCGAGCCGGTGCGGTCGAAACGGATTTCCGCGCCTTCAAGCCCTGCGGCGGCGGAGCGCTCGATGGTGTTGGAAAAGCCGAAGCCACGCAGCTTGCCATTCTTGCGCGCGGCGGCACGGCGCGTCTCGAAGCCTTTTTTGTCGGCGGCCTCAAGCGCGAGGTCCAGATTCTTTTCGAACTCGCCGCAATCGTAGGTGAAAGTCACGCTGGTTTTGAACGGCATCGCGCTTGACGGAATGGTGTTGCGCTTGCGCAGCACGGCGGGATCGATACCGAGCTGGTCGGCGGCGAGATCGACCATGCGCTCGATGATGTAGCCGGCTTCCGGGCGGCCATTGCCGCGATAGGGCCGCACCGGCTGAGTATGGGTGAACACCGCGGTGACGTCGACATGGGAAGCCGGCGTGCGGTAGACGCCGGCGAGCGTGCCGAGATTGCCGGTAAAGGCCGGCATGCCGACCTGCAGATAGGCGCCGATCGCGGCGATGATCTTGGCGCGGAAGCCTATGAAATTGCCGTCCTGGTCGAGCGCCAGCTCGGCGTCGGTAACATTGTCGCGCGCCTGGGCGTCGCAGAGGAAGGATTCCGAGCGCGTCGCCACCCATTTGACCGGCCGGCCGATGAGCTTGGCCGCGCACAGCACCAGCGCCACTTCGTTATACACCGCCGACTTCATGCCGAAGCTGCCGCCGATGTCGCCGCAGACGACGCGAATCTTGCTGTCGGGCACTTTGAGCACATATTGCGACAGTTCGGTCTGGAACACGTTGGTCCGCTGCAAGGTCGTGTAGATGGTGTAGCGGCCCTCGATCGGCTCAAACAGGCCGATGCAGCCGCGCGGCTCCATGGCCGCGGCGGTGACGCGATTGATGACGAAGTGCTGCTTGACGACGTGGGCGGCGCGCGCAAAGGCCGCGTCGGTCGCCGCTTTGTCACCCTCGACCTGGATGAAGCCGATATTGTTCGGGCAATCCTCCCACACCAATGGCACGCCGGGATTGACGGCGTCGCCTGTCGAGACAATGGCCGGCAACGCCTCGTAATCGACCTCGATCAATTCGGCGGCGTCCGCCGCCTGGTAGTAATTCTCGGCAACGACGAAGGCGACATAGTCGCCGATCATCCGTACCCGATCCTCGACCAGAGCCGGATAGCGCGGCCGATAGCCGGCCACACCGTCGCGGCGCTTGAGTCCGCCGGGCACCGGCAGATCGCCGAAGCCCGCGGCTTTGTAGTCGGCTCCGGTCAGTACCGCGAGCACGCCGGGCGCGGCCTTGGCCTTAGCGGTGTCGATCGAACGGATGCGGGCATGGGCGTGCGGCGAGCGCAGCACAAAGCCATGGGCAGTGCCGGGAAACATCATGTCGGCGATATAACGGCCGCCGCCTTTGACGAGGCGTGGATCCTCGAAACGCGGAACCGGCTGGCCGATGGCGTATTCACCCATTGCAGTCCTACCTACTGTTCAAAGGCACGCTTCCATAGGCATGCCATCAAAACATTGCCCGGCGGGACGGCCGGGCAATGCTGGAGCTTTTCAGGTCTTACATCCTGCCGGGAGGCTCTTCAATCAGGCCCGACTCGGCGCTAGGCTGCGACAGCGCCATCCCGTGATTGGACCCCCAATGGACGCCAAGCCTGACATCACGCCGGAAACATTCGAATCCGCTTTGCAAGCCCGCGCCGACGCGATGGCGGAAGCTTGCACGCGTTGCGGCAAATGTGTCGAAGTCTGTCCGACGATCGAAGCCGCGGGCCTCTCGCTGGAGCAGCGGCAAAATCCCGTCGACGTCATCGACGGCATTATCGACATTTTGCATCACGGCGAAGGCAACGAAGCGGCGCGCAAATGGGCGGACGGCTGCCTTCTCTCCGGCGAATGTATCAAGGCTTGCGACTACGGCGTCAATCCGCGTTTCCTCCTCTACATGGCGCGGATTCAAATGGCGCAGACCAAACATGATGCGGCAACAATGCGCCGCGGCGGCGTTGAGGCGTTCCGCTTGGTCGCGCGCGATTCCAACCATATTGCGCGGCTTCAGCTCGACGACGCCTTGCTCGAAAGATTGGGGCAGGGCGTCAGACCCTCGCCGAGCCCCGCCACGCCCGAGCCGCCGGATTTCGTGTTCTATACCGGCTGCAACGTGCTCAAGACGCCGCACATCGCGCTGTTGGCGCTCGACATCATGGACGCGCTCGAGATTCGCTACGACGTCATGGGCGGCCCGACCCATTGCTGCGGCATCGTTCCGATGCGGCTCGGCGACGTCGCAACGTCCGGGCGCGTCGCGGAAAACACCATCGATAAATTGTCGCAAAGCAAAACCGGCCAGGTCGTGTCGTGGTGCCCGTCGTGTCAGGTGCAGTTCACCGAGACGACGCTGCCGACCATCGAAAAAACGCGCGGCGCAAAACCGTTCGAGATGACGCCGTTCACGCTGTTCATTCGTAAGCGGCTCGATCGGCTGCGGCCGCTGTTGCGCCAGCTTGTGCCGCTACGCATTGCGCTGCACCGGCATCCCGGCATTGCCGGCGTGGTCGAGGCGGCCGAGGATATTTTGCGCGCCGTGCCAGGTGTTAAAATCGTCGATCTGCAGCAGCCGGCAGTCGGGCTGCAGAGCAACAATCTGCGTATGCTGCCGGCCTACCGCCGCGAATTGCAGGAGCGCGAGCTTGCCGCCGCGGAAGCCGCCGGGATCGATGCGCTGGTCGCGGTGTATCATTCCGACCACCGCGAACTATGCGCGCATGAGCGCGACTGGCCGTTCCGTATCATGAATATGTACGAGATCGTGGGCTTGAGCATGGGGCTGCATCGCGACGATCACTTCAAGCGGCTGAAGATCATGCAGGACGTAGACGCGATCCTCGCCGATTGCCGCGACCTCATTGAGCAACACGGGCTCAACCCCGAAACCACGCGGCTCGCCGTGCAGGCCATGCTTGACGAACAACCGGCGCCGCTGCGGGGCACGACCGCTCCCTCTCCCGCTTGCGGGAGAGGGCCGGGGTGAGGGCAAGGAATCAGAAAGTGGGTTGAGCGCAACAAAGCTTACCAAGGCTCGCGCTGTGATCGGGGGGAACATGAGACTCCGCCGCGAATTTTTGTTTGTGGCAGCAACCGTCGCCGCGCTTGCAACCGCGCCGCGCTCGGCATGGCCGCAATCCTTTCCGACGCGCCCCATCACCGTGATCGTGCCGTTCGCCGCCGGCGGTCCGACCGATCTTGTGGCGCGGGTGATCGTCGACAAGATGCAGGCCCCGCTCGGACAGCCGCTTGTCATCGAAAATGTCGCCGGCGCCGGCGGCAGCATTGCCGCCACCCGCGTCGCGCGCTCAGCGTCTGACGGCTATACGCTCGAGATCGGCAACAACGGCTCGAATTTGTTGGTCGGCGTTCTTTATGCACTGCCGGTGGATATCATCAAGGATTTCGCCCCGGTCGCCGAGCTGTCCGTCAATCCGCAAATCATCGTTACCAAAAATGCCGTCCCGGCCGCGAATCTGAAAGAGTTGTTGGCCTGGCTCAAGGCCAATCAGAAAAATGTCTCGGTCGGGATCGCCGGCCCCGTAGCCGAAGTCAGCCTGGTGAATTTCGAGACCATGACGGCGATGCAATTCCAGCACGTGCCCTATCGCGGCGCGGCGCCCGCGATCCAGGATCTGATCGCAGGCCATATCGATCTGATGACCGACCAGGTGTCGAATTCCACCCCGCAAGTCAAAGTCGGCACCATCCGGGCTTACGCGATCGCGGCCAAAACTCGCTCGCAGGCTTTGCCCGACGTGCCGACTACCGACGAGGCGGGCCTGCCCGGTTTCTACGGCTCGCTCTGGCACGGACTGTGGGCGCCCAAAGGCACCCCGGACGACGTGATCGCCAAGCTCAACGCCGCAGTGCGTCAGGCGCTCGCCGATCCGGTGGTGAAAGCGCGCTTAGCCGACGTCGGGCAGGAGATCGTGCCGCTCGATCAGCAGACGCCGGTCGCGCTCGGGGCTTATCAGCAGGCGGAGCAGGATCAGTGGTGGCCGATCGTCAAGGCGGCGGGGCTGAAGGGGGAATAAGCGGGCCGCACTGACGTCGCGTATCTACTCCCTCGCCCGCTTGCGGGAGAGGGGCGGGGTGAGGGCCAATGCGTGCAGGATCATCTCCAACACCCCCTCGCTGTTCTTCAACACGTCATTGTTCCAGAAGCGCAGGACGCGCCAGCCACCGCCCGCGAGCATGCGGTCGCGCCGCGCGTCTTAGGCGCCTTTCGCATGCTGTCCGCCATCAAGCTGCAGAACCAGCCCGTGCTCAATCGACACGAAATCCGCGATGAAAGGTCCGATTGGGACTTGTCGGCGAAATTCGACGCCGTCTAGCCGGCGGTCGCGCAGCAGGCGCCACATTTTTCTCTCGGCATCAGTGGAGTCGCGGCGCAGCGCGCGGGCAACGTCTCGTTTCTGGCCTTCCCGCATCAGCCACTAACCCTTACCCGGCTGCTGCGCAGCCTCCCTCTCCCGCAAGCGGGCGAGGCGAGGTGCGCGGCTTCGTTTGCTTTACTCAAATCGTGTGCCGCCCCTTATGCAACCCGTGGTCGCAATTAAATAGACCGGAGAGAGAAATTCAAGAGCCACCGAGCACGTCAGGCTGACGGGCCCATTATTTGATAAACGTACCGTTGCGCAGTTCGGCAAAGGCCTGTTTCAGTTCGGCTTCGCTGTTCATCACGATGGGGCCGTACCAGGCGACCGGCTCCTCGATCGGCTTGCCGGACACCAAGAGGAAACGAATGCCTTCGTCGCCGGCCTGGACGGTCACCTCGTCGCCCGAGTCGAACAGAACTAGCGAGCGATTGCCGGTTTGCTCGCGCACTACGCTCTCGTTGACGCCATCGGTCTTCTCGGTGAGCACGCCGAACGGCTGCGACGCCGCGCGGAAATCGCCGGAGCCGGCGAACACATAGGCAAAGGCATGGCGCTCGATTTCGACCGGCAGCGTCTTGCGCTTTCCCGGCGGCACCGAGATGTCGAGATAGCGCGGATCGGCGGCAACGCCTTCGACTGGGCCGCGCTTGCCCCAAAAATCGCCGCATACGATACGGACGCGGGTGCCGTCGTCGTCGACGATGTCGGGAATCTCGGCGGCCTTGATGTCCTGATAGCGCGGCGCCGTCATCTTCAGCGACGACGGCAGGTTGGCCCACAGCTGAAAGCCGTGCATGCGGCCGGCAGCGTCGCCTTGCGGCATTTCCTGATGCATGATGCCGCGTCCGGCGGTCATCCATTGCACGTCGCCGGCGGCAAGATTACCGCGGTTGCCGAGGCTGTCGCCGTGCTCGACGGTGCCCGCCAGCACATAGGTAATCGTCTCGATGCCGCGATGCGGATGCCACGGAAAGCCGGCCAGGTAATCGTCCGGCCGGTCGTTGCGGAAGTCGTCGAGCAAGAGAAACGGGTCGAACTCGCTGGTGTTGCCGAAGCCGAACGCGCGGCGCAGCTTCACGCCGGCGCCCTCAAGCGTGGGCTTAGAAGTGATGATGCTCTTGACCGGTCTGATCGACATGGGAGTTGACCTTTTCGCGCTGGGGCGTTTTCAGGGGCTGTCGCAACCAAAGGGGTTGTTGCAACCAAAAATAAGTTGCCGGGCCGCCCGAGCAAGAAGGCACATCGCTGATACCATCATTGCGAGGAGCAAACCCACGAAGCAATCCAACGGGCCTCGCCGCGGCGCTGGATTGCTGCGCTTCGCTCGCGATGACGGGGGACTATCAGCCCAGCGTAATCATGCCGCTCCAGAATTGCTGATCGGAGCCGACGTCGACGTCGTATTTGCGCACCAAGCTCAGCCGGCCGTCATCGGCGATGCGCATGACCGTGATGCCGGCGGGAAGCGTGCCGTCCGCCGCAGACAGGATGCTGGCGGCCACCAGCATGCGGCCGGCAGGCTCGATGCCGAATGTGCGTAGCTGGATGCCGCGCCCGTCGATGTTCTGGATCAGATGCGGCTCACCGGTTGTCTGATCGATCGTGAACACCGCGACGCTGTTCTCGCCGCCCGGGGCGATGACGCGCGCACCGGGCCCCGATGCCGGGAACGTGCGGTTAGTTACATAGACGAACCGGCCGTTGGGATGGACGTGGATCGCGCCGGTGCCTTGCGGCGCAGCGGAGGCGGGATCGGACAGCGTGTCCTTGATGAACAGCGGCGCGCGGGAAAGCCCGCTTACGGCATCGCGCTTATAGACGTAGAGCTTGTTCTGGCGCTCGACCGAAATGAACACCCAGGGTTCGCTCGGATGAAAGTCGAGATGGCGCGGGCCGAAGCCGAGACCGTTGCCTGGCGAAATCGACGCGAGATTGGTCAACACACCATTGTCGAAACCGAAGGTCTTGATCGCGCCGGGATCCTCCGGCTTGCCCCCGCCCGCATTGTTGCCGCGCGTCACCAAGAGCACGATGCGGTTGCCGGGCGCGACCAGGATCTGATGCGCGAAGATGCCGGTCTCGAGCTTTGCCGGCTGCGCGACCGCCGCCCCGATCGTGCCGTCCGCGACGATGGGGTGCACGGTGACGTTGCTCGGATCGTTGTAGGCGATCAGCAAAAACTCGCCTTTAGCATCGACGCAGGTGTGGATCGGCCGCGATGGCAGTCGCACCGGATCGCCAAACGGGCGCAGCGCGCCGGTTTGCGGATCGATCGAGAGTGCACTGGCGAAGTGCGCATGTCCGGCGATGCCCGGTCCGCCGCTACTCGAAACGACATAAAGCGTGCGCCGCGACGGGTGCGGCCAAGCATATTGCACATTCGCCGGCAGCGTCACCGTGCCGCGCTTGGCGAGCGTGGCCTGGTCGACGTTGATATCGAACCAACTCAGCGCGGCGCCGATGCTGGCGTAATAGACCGTCAGCGGATCGATGGCTTGTGTCATGATTTAAGCGCGCTTTGCCGCCCGCGGGCTTTCTTTGAACTTGGGAATGACCTCGCCGGCGAAAAGCTCGAGCGAGGCGAGCGCCTTTTCCGCGCCATACCATGGCGGGAAATGCAGCATAACCGACGCATTACCGGCCATGGCGTGAAGCTCTTCGATCTTGGCGATCACGGTTGTCGGCGAGCCGTGCAGGATGATGTCGCGAGTCAGCGAGTCGTAGTCACGCGACTTGGCGCCGACGTCCTGCGACACGGTGCCGAGATAGCCGGAGGTGTGGCCGGAGCCGAAATGGGCGAGGTTGCGCATGATGCCCGCCTCGCTGTCGCGCTTGGCCTTGGCGTCGGTTTCCGCGACATAGACCCAGCGCGCGACGTCGACATGGCCGCGCGCCGGATTGGCGCGCAACGCGTCCGGCGTTTCTTCGAGACCCTTGCGATAATGCGCGGCTTGCCGCTCCAGCTCGGCAAACGGCGTCCAGCTCGACAGGAACAGGCCGAACCCCATCCTGGCGGCAACGCCGATCGAACGGTCGGTGGCGCCAGCCAGGAAGATCGGCGGATGCGGCTCCTGCAACGGGTGCGGAAACAATTCGTAGGCGCCATCGACTTTGACGTTGAAATGATCGCCATGGTGATCGACGCGCTTGTTGTGGAACAGCTCCATCAGCAGCGGCAGCGCCTCTTCCTGGACGTCGCGCCGCGCTTCGAAATCGGCGCCGAAGCCGTCGAATTCGTATTTGCGATAACCGGACCCGAGCCCGAGCGCGAAGCGCCCATTGCTCAAAATGTCGACGAAGGCGGTGTTCTCGGCGACGCGCAGTGGGCTGGCGAGCGGCAGCGTCACCACCGCGGTGCCGAGCTTGATGCGCTTGGTCAGCGCCGCGAGATAGGCGGCATAGACGAAAACATCCGGCATGATGCCGTATTCGGCGCTGAAATGATGCTCGGCGACCCAGGCGTAGTCGTAACCTAGCTCGTCCGCGCGCACCACCTGCCGCGTCACCCGCGCGTGCACGTCGCGATGCGGATAGGGCTCGGCCTCGGTGTTGGGATGCGACGTGAAGAGAATGCCGAATTCCATGCGTCCCCACCTTCCTTGGCTTTCCGTCCCGGCGCGGGCTTAATGCCGCCCGCTTGGGCCACATCATCTCACTGCGGCGCGGGCTAAGCCAGAGCGATTCGGAGGCTGATAACGGGGCGCGGGCGGCTCAGGCGTATTGCAACAAGACGCCGATCAGCGCGTCGATCCGCGCGACGGTGCGGAAATTCGCCGGCGTCATGTCGCGGTCCGGGATTTTGACGGCGAACTCGCTCTCAACCGCGAGCATGAGGTTGACCATGTCGAGCGACGACAGGCCGGCCGCGGTCAAATCTTCGTCGCGGCCAATGGGCCGGTCGACGGACCGCTTGGCCAGGATCTGGCGCACCAGCGCGGTGACCCGGTCGTTCGCCGCATAGTCGTTCGCCGCATGGCTGCGATCAAGCACGGTGAATAATTCCCAAATGTCGGCCGAACAATAGCGTCAGCCCCAACCATCTTCGCACCGATAGTTCGACCCATGGTTAGCACGAAAGGGGTTTTCGATTGGTAACCTTTACGCGAAAGAAGCGCGCTAATTCCCGCCAAATGCTACGAGGATTTGTAAGTATTACGCTAGCGGTGGTGCGCTAACGATCGCATTCGCAACCGGAACGCGGCCCTAAAATATCGCGAGCCCAACCATGAATGTCCGAATAGCTAAGGTTCTCGAGGTCGATCAAGACGCTCACGCAGCACGCGTCGCCAAGGTCGCGGCAGTTGCCGCGAGCCATGCTGCCGCGGTCGACGCCGCCTCGCGGTTTCCCCACGAAGCCATCGCCGCCGCGCGCGCCGAGCGGCTATTGAGCATCGCGGTGCCGCGCGACCTGGGCGGCGAGGGCGCCGGCATCGCCGAGGTGGTGGATGTCTGTTATGCGCTCGGCCGCGCTTGCGCGTCGACGGCGATGATCTATGCGATGCACCAGACCAAGCTGGCCTGTATCGTGCGTCATGGGCGATCGAGCGCCTGGCATCAGCTGTTTCTGCGGCGGCTGTGCAACGAACAAATGCTGCTCGCGTCGTCGACTACCGAAGGGCAAAGCGGCGGCGACATCCGGAATAGCACCGCCGCGATCGAGCACGACGGTTCGCGCATCAGGCTCGAACGGCAGGGTACCGTCATCTCCTACGGCCGCTCAGCCGACGCCATCGTCACGACCGCGCGGCGCTCCGCCGATGCCGCGAGTTCCGATCAGGTGCTCGTCACCTTCCTCAAGCAGGACTACACGCTCGAGCCGATGATCGGCTGGGATGCTTTCGGCATGCGCGGCACCTGCAGCGAAGGGTTCCGGCTTATCGCTTCGGGCTCCAGCGAGCAGATACTGCCGGTCGGCTATGACAAGATTCACGCTCAGACGACGATGCCGGTCGCGCATCTGGTTTGGAGCGCCGCATGGGCCGGCATCGCCACCGCCGCAGTCGAACGCGCCCGCGCTTTCGTCCGCAAAGCAGCCCAACGTTCCGGCGGCGCACTGCCGCCCGCCGCCGCGCATCTGACGCGCGCCAATGCGTCGCTGCGCACGCTGCGCAGCCTCATCGCCGCGACGACGCAAAAATTCGCGGCCGCTGCGGACGATCCGGCAGCGCTCGAGACACTCGACTTTCAGACCGGCATGAACCTGCTCAAGGTCAATGCGTCGGAGCTTGCGGTTGCCACGGTGATGGGCGCGATGCAGACCTGCGGGCTTGCGGGTTATCGCAACGACGGTGAGTTCAGCATCGGCCGCCATCTGCGCGACGTGTTGTCGTCGCCGATCATGATCAACAATGACCGTATCCTCGCCAATATCGCGACCGCCGCCTTGCTGAGCGGCGTACCCGATTCGCTCGGCGATTAACCTAGCAACGAGGCGCAAGTCAGATGAATGTTGCATTCAAGCAACCGGCCCGGACCATCCATTCGCTCGATTCGATCGCCGAGGCGCTGTTACTGCCGACCGGCATTGACGGCGTCTACGCGCGCACCGCCGTGTTCGAGCAAGTTGTCGACGGGCTTGCCGCGCTGATCTCGCGTTACCGCGAGCCGGCGACCGAAGTGTTGCGGTTTCCGCCGGTCATGAGCCGCCGCCAACTGGAGAAGTCCGGATATTTGCAAAGCTTTCCGCATTTTCTCGGCTGCGTGAGCTGCCTCGGCGGCGCCGAGGCCGATATCCGGGCGAGCGTCGAGCGCTACGAATCCGGCGGCGATTGGACGAGCGGCCTTGCCGCCGCGGATCTCGTGCTGAGCCCGGCCGCCTGTTATCCGGTCTATCCCTTGGTCGCGAGCCGCGGCCACGTGCCCGCCGGCGGGCTCGTGTTCGACGTCGCCTGCGACTGCTTCCGTCGCGAACCATCGAAAATGCTCGATCGGCTGCAATCGTTTCGGATGCGCGAATATGTCTGCATCGGCATGCCGGAAGAGATTCAGGAGTTTCGCGCCCGCTGGATGAAACGGGCGGAGAACTTTGCCGCCCAGCTCGACCTGCCTTATGGGATCGATCAGGCGAGCGATCCGTTCTTCGGCCGCGGCGGCAAGCTGATGGCGATAAGCCAAGTCGAGCAGGCGCTGAAATTCGAATTGCTCGTTCCGGTGCATTCGCAGGAACAGCCGACCGCCTGCATGAGCTTCAACTATCACCGCGATCATTTCGGCACGGCATGGAATCTGTGCAACCAATCAGGCGGGGTCTGCCATACCGGCTGCGTTGCCTTCGGCATCGATCGGTTGGCGTTAGCGTTATTCACCACCCACGGCATCAAATTCGCGCAATGGCCGACGCGCGTGCGCCAGGCGCTGACGGTCTAACGATGACATTTGCCGTCGGCCCCGCGCAGCTCTCTCGCGCGCGTGCTCGCCAATCATGCTCTATGGCCGGGATGGCGGCAGAATCGGTGCGTAAAGCTCGTGCGGCATCGCCAGCCCGCGAAGCTCGTGACGGCCAAGCGGCTTGAGCGGCTCGCCATAAGCCCGCGCGAAATCGTCGCTGACGACGATCGGCTGATTCAGCGTCTTGGCTACGCCTTCGAGTCGGCTGACCAAGTTGACGGCGGGCCCGATCACCGTGAAATCAAGCCGATCGGCGGCGCCGATATTGCCGTAGATGGCGGTACCGACATGAAGGGCGACGACGATCTCAAGCGGCGGCTCGTCCACCAGCGACGGATCGTGCAGAATCCCGCGCGCGGCCTCGACGGCTAGGATCGCGGCATCGAGCGCGCAACGCGCTGCCGTGGCTGCCTTGCCGGGATGCTCGATCGGGAAGATCGCAAGCAGGCCGTCGCCGATGAATTTCAGGATTTCACCGCCGTGGCTCGCGATCGCCGTGGCTTGGGCGTCGAATAACGCGTTGAGCATCGCGATCATCTGGTGGCCCGGGAGGCGGTCGGAACGCGCTGTGAACCCGCGCAGATCCGACGACCATAGAACTGCTGTGATTTCCTCGCCGGCGCCTCGCCGGATCTGGCCGGCTAGAACTTTCGGGCCTGCGTGGCGTCCAAGATAGGCGTTGAGAATATTGCTGGCGATGCGGCGCTGGTTGCGCAGATCGGCCAATAGCGGCAGCCGCCGCGTCACGCGCGTCAGGTCCGCGATTTCCTGCGGTGAAAATCCGCCGCTACGATCGGTGACATAGGTCACCATGTAATTGGTTCCGAACGAGCTCTTGACCGGCAACGCAAAGTAGTCGGTCGCGCCTTGGGCCTTGAGGTCACGCAGGATCGGAAAATCGAGCTTGTCATCGGCCACATCGACGCGCCGCCGCAGCGTCTCGCCGCCCACCAGGACCCTGCGGACCGGATTATCCTCATGGCCGTACAAATCCTGTGCCTCATGGGTAACATAGGTCTGCACGGTCTGACCGGTGGTCCGCCACCAGACAAAGGTGGCACCAAGGTATTGCGGGTGCAGCGTGCGCAGGTGAAAGGTCGTCCGCAGCAGCGGAAAACCTGCCGCCAGCATACGCCATGCGAATTCGTCAAACTCTTCGACCAACGACGGGATCTGCTGCGCCGGCCCCCCGAGCCATTCGATGATCGCATCGATGGTGTCGTGCTTTGGGCGCGCCGCAGGCGGCCGTTCCAGCACCTCGCCGGTCGGAAAATATTGCGGATTGCTGGGGGCTATCGGGTTGCGTTCCGCAACGGCCATGATGGACGCCTTTCGGCGCCGGTGGATTCCAGCGCCATGTCTCGCCGATCAATATAGTGATCGACACCGATATATCCCACGGACGCTGAAAACGCGCGAGCGTTTGCCGATTGCGGAGCGCTCGAGGGGGACAATTCAGGCGGCGCAGTGCTTCCGCCGCCCTTCCGTCAAACTCCCAAGATCGCGTATTCGGTGTAAGCGAGATCGCCGAGCCGCGGCCGTTGCGGACCCTTGAAATATTTCGGCTTGCTGCCGTGCCGGAAAATCCCGAGCACGCCAGGAATCGGGCCGTTGGCGTCGACGATGACGATAGGCCGGCCGCGCAGCGCGAGGTGCCGGCCGATCGGTCCGGCGAAGCGGGCGAAGTCCGCGACGTCGTGGCAGTAGATCAGTTGCGCGCAGGGAATGCAGCCTTTGGCCAGGCGCGGCCGGAACACGAACGGAAAAGCGCGATCAGCCGTTGCGCACCATAGGCTGATGCAGCCGTGCTCGGCATGTTGACGCAAGATGTCTTGCTCGAACGGGTCGAATACGACCGCGGGCTTAAGCCGCGCATCGAGCACCTTGACGTCGGCGCCGGCAGGCGCCCGGCTCAGCGCCGGGAAGCACACGAATATGCCGTCACTATAACGCGAGAAGCCCTGGGCCTCGATGATCGGCCAGGTATGCGGTGCCGCCGAAACGTTCAGATAGGTGACCTCTTTGTGGCGCAGCGCATGCGAAACCAGAAGCGGCGCATAGGCCCGGTAAGCGGGTTCGACATACCAGCTCGACAGATTACAGCGTGGCGCGACCGTATCGCCGGTCCGCATCGTCGAGCAGATCAATAGGATCGCACCGACCGGAGCGCCGCCGGTTTCCAGTAGGTAACCATATTTCGGCAAACCCCGCGGCGGCTCACGCCGCGTCAGCTGATCGAGCGCGTGGCGCCAAAACTGGCGGTTGCGGTTGGGAAACCCGCGGGTCAACAGCGCGGCGACGGCATCAACGTCGCTTTCCTCGATCTGTCGGCAGCGGATTCCCGAAACGGGAGAAACCATTCGCATTGACCACGTCGCCTGCGTGAACTTGATCGTAATTGTTCCCGGAATATACCGGCGCGAAGTGAATAAACCGTAGGTCTGCCAGCAATGTCGGTAAAATTAACCATAATGGACCAGATGTCCGAGATCGCGCGTGAGCACGGCAAGATTCTGGCGCCGCTGCGCGACGATCTCGTGCTGCTCGACTCCGGGCTCGACTCGCTCGGCTTTGCCGTGCTCGTCGCTCGCCTGGAAGACCGGCTCGGCGTCGATCCGTTCACCGCGTCAGAGGATGCGCTGTTTCCCGTGACTTTCGGCGACTTCGTGAAAGTCTACGAAAATGGCGCGCGCTAGGCCGCAATCGCTGCGGCAGCGCATCGGCGACGGTTCGGGCCTGTTCTGGGATCGCGCCGCGCATGCGGCCATCACAGACCTTGCCGGGGGAACGAGCCTTGGCGGCAGGCTTCACGAGCTGACGCGTAAGTCCGTGGCCATCGCCACCGGCAGTCAGCTGACGACGGCGCTGGCGCTGATCGAACTCGATGGCGTCGCGCGTCGCATCACCATTTTGCCGCCGGATGCCCAGCCCGCGCATTTCGCTGCGCTGTTCGCCGGCGCCGCAATTGATGCCGTGGTCGTCGACCGCGACACGCCGACACATCCGGCATTCGCGCTTCCGGTCCGCGTCACCGCTACGGCGGAGATCGTCGCGACCGAACACTTGCCCGCGGCGTCGCTTGAGACCGAATGGGTGCTGCTCACTTCCGGAACGACGGGCGTGCCCAAAATGGTCGTGCACAGCCTCGATGGGCTCACAGCCCCGATCGGCGCGGGCCGGCGCCTCGACGGCGCCGTCGTGTGGGGCACGTTCTACGACATTCGCCGCTACGGCGGCCTGCAAATTTTGCTCCGCGCGGCGATCGGCGGCGCTTCGCTCGTGCTGTCGAGCGCCGACGAACCGATCGCCGAGCATTTGGTGCGGCTTGCTCGGCACGGTGTCACGCATCTGTCGGGCACACCGTCGCATTGGCGCCGCGCACTGATGTCCCCTGCGATCGGCAACATTTCGCCGCGCTATGTTCGTCTCTCGGGAGAAATTGCCGACCAGGCCATTCTCGATAGTCTGCATGCGACTTTTCCCGAGGCCGCGGTCGGCCACGCTTACGCCTCGACCGAAGCCGGCGTCGCCTTCGAGGTCAATGACGGTCTAGCCGGCATTCCGGCCGGTTTTTTCGAAGAGGTGCGCGACGGCGTCGCCTTGAAGGTCGAGGACGGCTCGCTGCGCATCCGCTCGCCGCGTACCGCATCGCGTTACGTCGGCAGCGACGCGGTGCTCGCCGATGCGGACGGCTTCGTCGATACCGGCGACATTTTGGAATTGCGCGGCGATCGTTACGTCTTCGCCGGCCGCCGTGGTGGCATCATCAATATCGGCGGGTTGAAAGTTCATCCCGAAGAAATCGAGGCTGTGATCAACCGTCACCCGCAAGTGCGCATGTCGCTGGTGCGGCCGAAGGCAAGTCCGATCACCGGCTCCATTGTCATCGCCGACGTGGTGTTGAAATCCGGCGGTGAGTCCGGCGAAGTCAAAAGCGAACTCTTGAAGCTCTGCCGCGACGCGCTGCCGCGGCACAAGGTCCCGGCCGCCATCAGTTTTGTGGCCGCGCTCGACGTCGCGTCGAGCGGCAAATTGGCGCGGCGGCAAGGCTAGGCAAGATGGCGAAAAAACCCACCAAACCCGCACGCACTATTCTGGTCACCGGCGCCAGCCGCGGCCTGGGGCTCGGCATCGCGCGCAAGCTCGCCGCGGCGGGCTATAATGTCATCGCGGTGGCGCGGAAAACCAACAAAGATCTCACGGCTGAGATCGCGCAAGCAAAGCGCGGCAAGCGTGGCGCGCTGCACTTCGTCGCCTTCGACCTCGGCAAGATCGACGCGATTCCGGAACTGGTGCGGACGCTGCGCCGGGATTTCGGTCCGTTCTACGGCCTCGTCAACAACGCCGCGGTCGGCTTCGACGGCGTGCTGGCGACCATGCACAATTCTCAGATCGAGGAGTTGGTGCGCGTCAACACGCTGTCGCCGATCGTACTCAGCAAATATGTGGTGCGCGCGATGATGTCGGAGCGCTCGGGCCGCATCGTCAACGTCGCTTCGATCATCGGTTATACCGGATATAGCGGGCTTTCGGTCTATGCCGCGACCAAGGCGTCAATGTTCGGCTTCACCCGTTCGCTGGCGCGGGAAGTCGGGCGCCTCGGCATTACCGTAAATGCCGTGGCGCCCGGCTTCCTCGATACCGACATGACGCACGGACTGACCGGCGAAGAACGCCAGAAAGTGATGCGAAGGAGCGCGCTACGGCGGCTCGCCAACGTCGACGATGTTGCGGACGCCGTCGAATTTTTGCTCAGTGCCAAGGGGCAGAGCATTTCCGGAACGGTGCTGACCGTCGACGCGGGAGCGACCGCGTAGCGGACTGCCTCGCGCGCCGGCTTAGGGGCAGGCGTGATATTGCCCGTCAAAGCCGAGATACGTTCCCGTCGACGGATTGTACGATCGGAAGCGCTGCTCGCAGTACGAAACATCGGTGCCGCCCTGCGCGACCATGGGGGCGGCCGCGACGTAGGGGCCGGGCGCGTAATCGTACGTGCCGTAGCCCGCTCCATAAGCGTAGCCGGGATAATAGTCGTAATAGCCGGGCGCCCAGAGCGGCGAAGTCGCCGCCGCTACCGCGCCGCCGACCACCCCGGCGGCGACGGCGCCGGGCCATCCCCAGCCATGGTGCCATCCCCACGGCGCCGCCGATGCTGGTGCCGCGCTCGCCATGATGGTGCCCGCCGTTAGTGCCAACGCCGCGACGCCGCTCAAAAGTTTCGATCTCATGGTGTCCTCCTAGCTGGAATTAGGGTTCCAAATTTTCGAGGTTCAGCTTTTGAAGTTCAAATAAATGAACTCCGCGAGCGATCGGAGATCGCGTCGCTGGTCGTTAATAGTGCTGGTCGCACATTGTTCCTCGCCGCGCGATCTTGGCTTTGCACGCGACTTCACATGCTCGTGCGCGCGGGCGCGGTCGAAAAGGAACTGCGACGTTTCGGTTAGAGCCGCGTTTTGCCGGCGGCGATGCTGGCATAGAGCGCGGCATCGAGCCGCACATAGGCTTGGCGCTCCGGATCGTCGAAATAAATCGCGTCCGAAACCGTGGCGGGATCGAAACCTTCGCCCGCAAGCTCGGTTTTCTTGGGCTTGAAGGTCGCCGTCGATTCGATGCGATCTTTGATGCGCAGGAATAGCGGTCTAGCGTAAGGCGGCAGCCGGCGCTCGAGATGCCGCCGCAGTCCCGCAAAATCCAATGCGCCATCGGCGACGAGCGCCGCCATGCCGGCTCTGCCTTCGGCGCCGCGAACCGCGACGCCATAGACGCTTGCCTCGGCGATGCCGGGGAACGCCATAATGGCGGCGGCGACTTCCGAGCTCGCCACATTCTCGCCTTTCCAGCGAAACGTGTCGCCGATGCGGTCGACGAAGTAGAAGAACCCGCTTGCATCCATGCGCATCAGATCGCCGGTGCGATACCAGGCATCCCCGTCCTCGAACACATTGCGCAGGATTTTGCGCTCGGTGTCGGCGGCAACCGTATAGCCCTCGAAGGCGCCGCCCGGACGCGCCGCGCCGTCGCCGATCCGACCGATCGCCTCGCCGATTTCACCGGTGGCGCAGCGGGCGCAACGGCCATTGCCGTCGCGCTCAGGCTCCGCCGCGGCGGCATCGAATTTAACGAGCGCCAAAGGAAAGCGATGCGTCAAAAACGGCGGTACGCGGCCCACCGCGCCGACTTTGCCCTCGACATTGTAGAGCGAGACATTGCCTTCGGTCGCCGCGTAAAACTCCAATATCCTGGGAATCTCGAATCGCGACTGGAATTCCCGCCAGACCTCGGCGCGCAATCCGTTGCCGCAGCAAAGCCGCAGCCGATGCCTGCGTTCCAAGGGATTCGCGGGCGCGTTGACCAGGTAGCGGCACAACTCGCCGATATATTGGAACAGCGTGCAGTCCCAGGCGACGAGATCGTTCCAGAACGCGCCGGCGGAGAATTTCTCGGCGATCACGACCGACCCGCCGCGCACCAATAGCGCACCGATCGCCACCACGCCGCCGACCGCGTGATACATCGGCAGGCAATTATACATGCGGTCGTCCGGTCCGGTATTCATCAGGCCGGCAAACCAGGAGCTCCATTGCATCAGCCGGCGATGGCTGACATTGGCGGCCTTAGGCCGGCCGGTGGTGCCGGAGGTGTAGATGGTGAGCGCGCGGTCGGCGAGCGTCACTGGGCGACGCTCGGTGTCGGACAACGGCGCCGGCGAGAACGGTTCGACCTCACGATCGATGCGCGGCAATTCGCGACCGCCATGCCACCAGAGTTTCGGCCGGCCGGACACCGCCGCGGAGCGGAATTGCTCGGTCAGTTCGGCTGCGACGATGACGTGCTTGGGCGCGACGATATCGATGCAATGGGCAAGCGACGGCCCGCGCAATTGCGTATTGATCAGCGCAACGATGCCGCCGACGGATGTAATGCCGAGCCAGATCGCGAAATAGTCCGGCCGGTTCGGCAGCATCAGGCAAACCGTCTCGCCGACCTGCAATTCTTGGTCGAGCGCCCAGCGTGCATAGCGATTGGCCCGTTCGATCAGCGCGCGGTAGGTCAGCGTGCCGCGCGCCGAGATTAGCGCCTCCGACGTACCCGTGCTTGCCGCGATCTCCTCGATCACGCGCGGCAAAATGCGCAGCGGATTGCCGGCGATCGGCGCGGTCGCCTCGAGCGCCCGCAGCCAGTCGCGCGCCGCGGTTTGTTTGCCGGCGTCGCCTCGTGTTTGCCGTTCGATCTCGACCAGGGCCATGTGCCGATCATTGTCCAACAAAGTGAATCTTTCGCTTCACGATTGGATAAAACCCAAACCATCTGGCAGGTTTCGCGCGGCCCGTCGCGTCCGGCCGCAATAGCCAACGCTTCATGGCAAACGATTAAGGTTATTCCCTCTAATTCGCCGCGCTCGCGTTGTTTGCCGTTTTCGCCACGGATAAGAAACGCAATCGCCCTACAATTGCGGCTGGAATTGCGGGCGCGTTCCGACAAGCGGCGGGAAGCATGAAGAACGAAACTCTGGCCGTGCACGGCGGCTACCAGACCGATCCGACGACCAAGGCCGTGGCGGTGCCGATCTATCAGACGGTGGCCTACGAGTTCGACAGTGCCGATCATGGCGCGGCCTTGTTCAATCTCGAGGCCGAAGGCTATCGTTATAGCCGGATCAGCAATCCGACCACCGCGGTGCTGGAACGCCGGGTCGCGTTGCTTGAAGGCGGCGTCGAGGCGCTGTGCGTCGCAACCGGACAGGCGGCGCTCAACTATGCGGTTCTCAACCTCGCCGCCATGGGCACCAATATCGTGTCGGTGCCGCAGCTCTACGGCACGACTTACACCTTGTTCGCGCACGTCCTGCCGAGCCAAGGCATTACCGTGCGTTTCGCCGAATCCGACCAGTCCGAGGCGATCGAAAAGCTGATCGACGCGGACACCCGCGCCATCTTCTGCGAGAGCGTAGGCAATCCGGCCGGCAACGTTTGCGACATCGAAGCGCTCGCCGCCGTGGCCAAGCGTCACGGCGTTCCGCTGATCGTCGACAATACGGTGGCGACGCCAATCCTGCTCCGCCCGATCGACTATGGCGCCGACATCGTCGTTCACTCATTGACCAAATTCATGGGCGGACACGGCACGACGCTCGGCGGTGCCATCGTCGACAGCGGCAAATTCGACTGGCGTGCGCAGGCACGCCGCTTCCCAATGTTCAACACGCCGGACGCGTCGTATCACGGTCTGATCTACACCGAGCACTTCGGCGCCTCAGCCTTTAGTGCGCGTTGCCGCAGCATCTATCAGCGCACCACCGGCGCGGTATTGGCGCCGCTCTCGGCGTTTCTTTTGTTGCAAGGCATCGAGACCGTGGCGCTGCGCGTCGAGCGGCATGTCGAGAATGCGCGCCGCGTCGCCGAATTCTTGCGCCGTCACCCGGGCGTCGAATGGGTCAATTACACCGGCTTTGCCGACAATCCCTATCACGCGCTGGCGCAAAAATATCTTGGCGGACGCGCTTGCTCGCTTTTGACCTTCGGCATCGCCGGCGGCCTTGCCGCCGGCAAGAACTTCTACGACGCACTCGGTCTGTTCAAGCGGCTGGTCAATATGGGCGATGCCAAGTCGCTCGCCTGCCATCCGGCATCGACCACGCACCGGCAAATGTCGCCCGAGCAGCAACAAAAGGCGGGCGTGCGGCCGGAAATGATCCGGCTCAGCGTCGGCATCGAGCACATCGACGACATCATCGCCGATCTCGAGCAGGCGCTCGCGGTCTCGCAGTCGGGCCGTTCGGCGTTGATCGCGGCCGAATAACCGCGCGGAGAGCAAAGCCGATGGCGCTTTTTTTGGACTCCGGCCGGTCGCAATCCGCCGTCGAATCCAACGCCGCCAACTGCGTGACCATCGGGCTTGTCAACAACATGCCCGATGCGGCCGTCGAGGCGACCGAGCGGCAATTCACCGATCTGATCCGGGCGGCTAGTCCGAATGCCGTCGTCCTCCTGAAATTGTTTGCTATCCCGCAGGTGCCGCGCGAAGCCGGCATGCGTCGCGCGCTCACCCAGCGCTACCGCGATATCGCCGCGCTGTGGGATACCCCGCTCGACGGCTTGATCGTCACCGGCACCGAGCCGCGCGCTTTGGACCTGACCGACGAGCCGTACTGGGGCCCATTAAGCGCGCTCGTCGACTGGGCGCGCCAGCATACCGCGTCGACCATCTGGTCGTGTCTATCAGCGCATGCGGCGGTGCTTCACGCCGACGGCGTCGAACGCCAAGCGCTTTCCGGGAAATGCTTCGGCGTGTTCGACTGCCGGCTGGCGGCGGACCATCCGATGACGCAGCACTTTCCCAAGCCGCTCTGGGTGCCGCATTCGCGCTACAACGATTTGTCGGAGCAGGCGCTTACGTCGTGCGGCTATAAAATCCTCACCCGCTCGGCCACGGCGGGCGTCGACAGCTTTGCCAAGCAGGACGGCAGCTTTTTTCTGTTCTTCCAGGGCCATCCGGAATACGACGCCGATACGCTGTTGCGCGAATACCGCCGCGACGCCGCTCGTTTCCTCGGCGGCGAGCGCGCGGATTATCCGGCGACGCCGCTCGGCTATTTCAACGGCGAGGCGACCGCGCTCGCCGAGGCTTTCCGCGCGCGTGGGCTTGCGGATCGGCGTTCCGACCTCATCGCGGATTTCCCGAAAGCCGCCCTCGAAGCGGGGCTCAAAAGCCCATGGCGCGCGGCGGCGGTTGGCATCTACCAAAAGTGGATCGCGTATCTGACCGCGCGTAAGGCCGATCGGCGCGCGGTTAATGGTCGGTTACGGCGCACCTGGCGCGATTGGCCGGCCGCCTTGCGTCGCGCCGCCGATGGCTCGGCGCGCTAAGCCGCGTCGTGATTTACGCTTTCTTCGCGACTAGCGCCGTTTAATCTCCCGCCTTTGGGGGTGACGATATGTCGAATGCCATCGTTTTTGCGGTTCCGGCCAGCGAGGAGTTGGTGCCGGCGCCGATCCCGCCGCATTGGATCGTGGAGGGCACCCCGCAGGCGTCCTCGAAGCGCTTGGCAACCAGCGCGGACGGCACCACCTCGATCATGGCGTGGTCGTGCACACCCGGACGCTTCAATTGGCATTACGCCGTCGACGAAACGCTGCACATCATCTCCGGCGAAGTTTTTGTCACTGACGCGGACGGCGAAAGCCGTCGCCTGGGACCCGGTGACGTGGTGTTCTTTCCTGCCGGTTCACGCAGTCTCTGGCATGTGACCAAAGAAGTGAGAAAGCTCGCCTTTTGCCGGCAGAGCATGCCGCGCCCGCTCGGATTTGCGCTACGCGCCTGGAACAAGCTCGGCAATATGCTCTCAAGCATATTTGGCCTCTCCGTTGACGATGGCGACCCGCTTGAGGGCAGCCCCGATGAGCGCGCCGAGGCCAAGCGGGCAACGGCGTCCTAGCGCCCGGCTCCGACTGCGGAATCGACAGAAATCAGCCGCCCCAGGCCCGGCGGCTCAGCCGTCGCATTTCGGTCCATATTTCAATGCGATGGCCGCGTGCCGCGGCTGCATCTCCCGACATTGACAAGGTCCCGGCGGGTCCTTAATCAACCGCCCAGATCACAGCATGATCCCGAATAACGGCTGCCGGCTTTCGGACCCGATCATGCGTCAAGGAATAGAGCGTCATGAAGGTCCGTAATTCATTGAAATCGTTGCGTGGTCGCCATCGCGACAACCGCATCGTACGCCGCAAGGGCCGCGTCTACGTCATTAACAAGACGCAGCGGCGCTTCAAGGCCCGCCAAGGCTAAGCGCCGAAAACGGCCCGTGGCCGGGCTGAAGCCTGCCTATTTCCGCCGCATTCACCCGGCTTGACTGAGCACTATTCCGACTTGCTGCGCCGTGGCAGGGGAATAGACTCAAGTGCGCATGACTCTGCGATTCCCGGTTCTGATCCTCGTCGCGCTATTTGCCGCGCCGGCCGTCGCGCTAGCGCAACAGGGCCCGCAAGACTGGCTGTCGCCGCCGAGCGATCTGCCGGGGGGCGAGCACGGCGAGCCGACCTATAATCTCGACACCTTGTTTGGCGCTTTGAAGATCGCGCCCGACCAGGCGAGCGCCAAGGCGATCGAGGATCGCATCTGGTCGGCCTGGGTCGCGTCCGACAGCGACACCTGCACTTTGCTGATGAGCCGGGTGAGAGCCGCGTCCGACGACAAGGATTACGATCTCGCCATCAAGCTTCTCGACGCCGTCATCGCGCTCAAGCCGGATTATGTCGAAGCCTGGAACCGGCGCGCCACCGTCTATTACCTCAAGCAGGACTATGCTCATTCGATCGCCGATATCGGCGAGGTTTTGGCGCGCGAGCCGCGCCATTTCGGCGCGCTGTCCGGTCTCGGCATGATGTTGCAGGAGCTCGGCGACGATAAGGATGCGCTCGACGCCTATCGCAAGGCGCTGGCGATCGATCCGCGTCTGGAGGGTGTTCCCGACACCGTCAAGACGCTGCGAGAGAAGGTCGAGGGACGCGACATCTAAGCCAGCTTCGGACGTTCGTCATTGCGAGGAGCGCAAGCGACGAAGCAATCCAGCTCCGAGCGAGCGGGCTGGATTGCTTCGCTGCGCTCGCAATGACGTCACTATCGCGGCTACACTGAACTAGACATCGCAAGCCGGGGGAAATTGGGTATGACTGCCATCGACGTCGACGCCGAAAAATCGATCATCCGCGAACTCGTTGAATGCTGGGCGGTGTGGCGCGATGCGCGACTGTGGGACCGATTTCGTACCGTCGTTCACCCCGACGGTCGTATGATGGCGACTTGGTTTCAGGGCACGTTCGAAGAATTCATCAAGGTCAACGACGAGGGTTGGTCACGCGGCGTGCGCATCCTGCATTTCCTCGGCGGCAGTGCGATCGACGTTTCCGGCACCCACGCCATCGCCCAGACCAAGATGACGATCTCGCAGCGCGCCGCGGTGGAAGGCGTGATCTGCGACGTGGTCTGCACCGGACGCTTCTACGACTTCTTCGAAAAACGCGACGGTCGCTGGGGCCTGTCGCTTCGTCAGCCGATCTACGAGAAGGACAGGATCGACCCTGTCGATCCGTCGGCCAAGCTCGTGCTCGATCAGGATCTGCTGAAGCGCTTTCCCGAGGGCTATCGCCATCTCGCTTACCTGCAGACCAAGATCGGCTACAAGGTCAAGCCCGACATGCCCGGCATCGACGGGCCCGAGCTCGAGGCGCTATACGCTCGCGGCGCGCATTGGCTCGGCGGCGGCGCGCTCTGAGCTCAATGCACCACACGCTCACGATCGTTGCCGCAATCCTCGCCGTCGGCGCCGTCGTCACTTTGATCGGCACGCGGCTGATCGAGCGCGCGCATCCGCCGCGCGGCCGTTTCGTCGATACCGACGGTTTGCCTCAGCACGTCGTCGAGTTGAGTGCGACTGCCGAGCTACAAAGCGATGCGCCGCCGATCGTTCTGATCCACGGCGCCGGCTGCAATCTTGAGGACATGCGGTTCGCGCTCGGCGAGCGTTTGGCGGCTCGTCACCGCGTGATCCTGATCGACCGCGCCGGCTTGGGCTATAGCAAGCGTAAGACCCGCCGCGGCAGCGCGCCGGCTTATCAGGCCGCGCTGTTGCGCGGCGTGCTGGATCGGCTCGGCGTCGCGCGCGCGATCATGGTCGGCCATTCTTGGGGCGGGGCGCTGGCGGCGGCTTTCGCGCTGGATTATCCGGGCCGCGTTGCCGGCCTGGTCTTGCTGGCGCCGCCGCTTTATCCGCTGCTGCGCAGGATGACCTGGCTCTATGCCGCTTTCGCCACACCCGTTGCCGGATGGCTTTATGCGCGCACGCTCGCCTTGCCGCTCGGCGTCTTGTTCATCGGCTTGGCGCTCGGTTCCGCGTTCCTGCCGCAACTGCCGCCGCGCGCCTATCTGCGGCGCTCGGCGGCGTTCCTTCTGCTGCGTCCCGCGACATTTTTGGCCAACACGCGCGATGTCGCCGATCTCAGAACAAATCTCGCAACCCAAGCCACGCGCTACGCCACGCTCGCCATGCCGACAACCGTCATGGCCGGCGATCGCGACATGGTCGTGCCGCCGCGGGATCACGCAAAAGCTTTCGCCGCCGCCGTGCCGGCGGCAAAGCTCGTCATGCTGCCGGGCATCGGCCACATGCTGCACCACGTCGCGGCGGCGCGGGTGGTCGCGGAGATCGAGGCCCTAGCGGCGAATAATAAGTGACCGACGGTCAGCTGAGCATTCGCGATTGCGCTATTCCCCCGTCTTCTCCCCGCCGACATAAGCAATGCGAATGGAATTCGTTGCGCCCGGCGTGCCGAGCGGAACGCCGGCGACGATGATGACGCGCTGGCCGGCTTTGGCGAAACGCTCCTGAAAGGCGATGCGGCAGGCGCGCTCGACCATGTCGTCCTGGTCGTGGGCGTCCTCGTCGATGACAGAATGGATGCCCCAGACCACCGACAATTTCCGCCCGGTTCCCTCGATCGGGGAGATCGCGACGATCGGACAATTCGGCCGTTCGCGCGACACCCGCAGTCCGGTCGAGCCCGATGAGGTCCAGCATACGATGGCGGAGAGGTCGAGCGTGTCGGCGACTTGCCGTGCCGCAGCCGCAATGGCGTCGGCGCCGGTCGGCTCCGGCTCGGTGTGCAGCAAATGCACCGACGGCAGATAGGCGGAGTCGTCCTCCACTTCCTCGGCGATGCGGTTCATGGTCGCCACCGCTTCGACGGGGTATTGGCCGGACGCCGATTCCGCCGACAGCATGATGGCGTCGGCGCCGTCGAAAATGGCGGTGGCAACGTCGGAGACCTCGGCACGTGTCGGCACCGGGCTTGCGATCATCGATTCCAGCATCTGGGTGGCGACCACCACCGGCTTGCCGGCGCGGCGACAAAGGCGCGTCATTTCCTTCTGCACGCCGGGGACTTTTTCCAACGGCATTTCCACGCCGAGATCGCCGCGCGCCACCATCAGCGCATCGGCGAGCTCGAGAATGTCGCCAAGCCGGGCAACGGCTTGCGGCTTTTCGATCTTGGCCATCACTGCGGCGCGGCCGCGCGTGATCTTCTTTGCCTCGGCGATGTCTTCGGGGCGCTGAATGAACGACAGCGCGATCCAGTCGATGCCGGCATCGAGTGCGGCTTCGAGATCGGCCAGATCCTTCGGCGCCAGCGCCGCCACCGGCACCGTGGTGTCGGGCAGGCTGACGCCCTTGCGATTGGACACTTTGCCGCCGACCTCGACGAGCGCCGTGATGCGTTGCGGTTCGACCTCGGTCGCGACCAGGCGCAGCTTGCCGTCGTCGATCAGGAGCGCATCGCCAGGCTTGATGGCGGCAAAAATTTCCGGATGCGGCAGTTGCACCCGCTTGGAATCGCCGGGCGCCGGGTCGGCGTCGAGGCTAAAGTTCTGACCCTTGTCGATGGTGGCGGCACCGTCCGTGAAAGTGCCGAGCCGCAGCTTCGGACCCTGCAGATCGACCAGGATGCCGATCGGCCGGTTATATTCCGCTTCGACCGCGCGGATCGTGGTCACGAGTTCGCGCATGCGGTCGTGGTTGGTGTGGCTCATATTGATGCGAAACACGTCGGCGCCGGCTTCGAACAGCCGGCCGATCATGGCGTGATCGCCGGAGGCCGGACCAAGCGTCGCCACGACTTTGGTGCGCCGCTGCCGCCTCATTGGCTTTTGGTCCCGATCGGCGGCGTTGCGGCAGGTGCGCCGCCGGGCACGCCCGATGGCGCGGCCGCAGCGGGGGTGGCGCCGGCGGGCGGCGCGGCGCTCACCGGCGCCGGCTTTTGCTGCTCGCTCGATTCGGTGAGTTGCACGGTCCAGGCGCGCTGTTCGCCGGTGTCGACTTCGAAAAAGCCTGAGCGATCATAGCCGCGCGCGAGGCAGTTGCCGATGCCGCGGATCGTAAACTCCTTGTCGCGGGTGCACATAAAGGCTTGGCCCATCCATTCGCCGCCGCGATCATAATCGATGGCGTAGACATAATAATAACGGGCGACGAGATTGCCCTTGAGCACGGTCTCGCAGGTCCGCGCCGGCAGGTTCCACCAGCCTTCTGTGGTCCAGCCATCCGCGTCCTTATAGCCGACCGCGACGCCGACGCGGCTCGCGGTATTGTTGCACAGCCGGAAATCGGCTGCCGCGGAACCGGCGGAAGCCAAAAGCGCGAACGCCGCCAGCGCGCCGCAAAGCACCGCGCCCGTCGCTCGTCCGGTAAAAGTCGCCTGCCTCATTGCCGGTTCAGAATCCGCGTCAATAGGATGGCCTGTCAACGACGATGGCGCGGAAGTCGGTGACGTTGGTGAACGTCGGGCCGGGCGTGAACAAATCGCCGATGCCGTTGAAAAACCCCGTGGAATCGTTGTCGGCGAGAAACGCGGCGGCATCGAGGCCGGCTGAGCGGGCGCGGGCGAGCGTGGTGTCGTCGATAAAGGCGCCGGCCGGATCGTCCGGCAGGCCCCGGCCGCCGTCGGTTCCATCGGTATCGGCGGCGAGCGCCGCAATACCCTTCCCGCCATCGAGATGGTAGGCGAGCGCCAAGGCATATTCCTGGTTGGGGCCGCCGCGACCGCTGCCCTTGAGCGTGACGGTCAACTCGCCGCCGGACAGTATCGCGAGCCGCCGCCCTGCCGCCGCATAGTCGCGCGCCAGCCGCGCGTGCTCGGCGGCAACGTCGCGCGCCTCGCCCTGCAGCCGGTCACCAAGCACGACGCAGTCGTAGCCGGCCTCCCGGGCGCAAGCCTCGGCGGCAGCCAGCGCGTCCGCCGGCCGGGCCAGAATCCGGTAGCTGTTTTCGGCAAAGACCGGATCGCCCGGCTTCGGCGACTCGTTGCCCGGATCGTCGAGCGCCCGGCTCACGGTTTCGGGCAATTCCAGCCGGTATTTGCGCACGATGGCGCGAGCGTCGGCGAGCGTCGTCGGGTCCGGCACGGTCGGCCCCGAACCGATCACCGCCGGGTCGTCGCCGGGCACGTCGGAAATGGCAAGGGTGACCACGCACGCCGGGTGAGCGCGCCGGGCGAGCCGGCCGCCTTTGATGCGGGACAGGTGTTTGCGGACGCAGTTGATCTCCCCGATATTGGCCCCGCTGCGCAGGAGCGCCCGCGTCGTGGCCTGCTTTTCCGCAAGGGTGATCCCCGGCGCCGGCGCGATCAGATTGGCCGAGGCGCCGCCGGACAGCAGCACCAGCACCAGATCCTCGGTGCCGGCGCCGTCGGCGAGCGCAAGCATGCGCTCGGCCCCGGCAACGCCTGCAGCGTCGGGGACCGGATGGCCGGCCTCGATCACCGGAATATGCCGCGTCGGACGCCCATAGCCGTGGCGGGTTACGGCGATGCCGTCGAGCCTGCGCTCCGGAATGCGGGCGAGATAGTGCTGTTCCGCCACCTCGGTCAGCGCGCCGCCGCCTTTACCCGCTCCCAGCACGATCAGCCGGCCGCGCGCGGGCGGTTCCGGCAGGTGCGGCGGCAGGCAGTGCGACGGATGTGCCGCGCTGACCGCCGCGCGGAACAGCGATTCGAGCAATTCGCGATTTTGCGTGGCCAAAATTGGGTTCCCGGCGACATATGGCAAGAAGGCGGTCACGCCTCTATCTTCGTCATACCTAAACCGCGGAGGAGATCATGGCTACCGACGAGAAAACCGAACTCGAAGCCGCCGTCTACCGCCGCCTGGTCGAGCATTTGCGTTCACGCACGGACGTACAGAACATCGACTTGATGAATCTGGCCGGCTTTTGCCGCAACTGCCTGTCCAACTGGATGAAGGACGCCGCCGACGCCAAGGGACTGCCGATGACCAAGGACGAAAGCCGCGAGATCGTCTACGGCATGCCCTACGAGGAATGGCGCGGGAAGTACCAAAAGGACGCATCGCCCGAGCAGAAGGCGGCATTGGAAAAAGCAAGTCAAAAGCACTGAGCCTGTGCGCGCGGCAGGGTCGTCCTGTGCAGTGCTGTGGATGAACGCGCTCCCGGCTTGACGCGAGGCCGCGCGCTTTCGAAACCTCTCGCTCAAGTTCAGCGCGAGGAGTACCCGATGGCCACCGCCGCCGCCGTTAAGGACGAACAGACCGCCCACCGCTTCGCCAAGGATCAGCTCAAGGCCTTCGTCGAACGCATCGAACGGCTCGAAGAAGAGAAGAAGGCGACCTCGGACGACATCCGCGACGTCTATGCCGAGGCCAAGGGCAACGGCTTCGACGTCAAGGCGCTGCGCGTCGTGGTGCGTTTGCGCAAGCAGGACGTCAACGAGCGCAAGGAGCAGGAGGCCATTCTGGAGACCTATTTGCACGCACTCGGGATGTTGGGGTAGCCAGCACATCAATTCCGGGCGCGCCGCTGCGCGGTGCCCCGGAAGGACCGTGGCTTTACTGCAACGACGCTGTGCGCGTCGGGTAGCTCACCGTCGACACGAAGACGATGGCTGAGCCGCTGAAGCGATCGTTGTCGAGGCCGGGATTGGGATCGGCCGAGAACGTCATCAGCACCGAACTGGAAGGCTTGACCATCAGCGTTGCCAGCGAGCGGAAGTCGCGCGCGCCGAGTGCCGTGATGGTCAGGAAGTGCTGCACGCTCGGCGACAGCACGACGGCGCGCAGCCACGGATTGGCGAAATGCGCATCCGCCGCCTTGATCACCGTGAGTGACGCGGTGCCGGCCGTCGTGATCGCGGAGGCGACCTGGTTGGCGGCGCGTTTCACCGCGATCGTGGTGCCGTTGGCAACGGTCTGCTGCGCCGAAATAGCGGCGGCGCGCAGCGCTGCGATCCCCACGGCGTCGCGAGCGGGCGGATCGGCATAGGCGAGCGCGAGTTGCGGCGCCGCGCCGTCGACATGCGGGTTCGCAAACGGGCCGATCGAGCCGGTGGCGTCGGCAACGGCGCTTGGGGCAGCACTTGGGGTACGGCGTTGACGCTGCGCCGAGGCGAGCGAATTTGCCGTGGCCGATGGGTCAGCCGGGCCCTGCCAATAGCCCCGCGCGACGATGATCTGGTTCGGCGTCGTCGCCGCGCTGGCAACGACGCTCGGCTGGGCGGGTGCCTGCGGCGCGGTTGCCGCCGAGGCGGTGCGGATCAGCTTGGCCTTTGAGGCCGCGTCGGCGACCTTGATCGCAACTTTCACGGTGGCCTTTCCAGCGGTCTCGGCACCGCGTTCAATCGCGGCCAGGACCGGGTGTTTCGACGGGGTCGCGGCCGCAGCGACTGCCGGCGCCGCGGCGCGTGGCGAAGCCGTGCTCGCCGTGTCGTCCTCGTCATCCTCGTCTTTTGCCAAGCCTAAGAGCTTGGCAAAAGGATTGGCCGCGGGCCGCTCGTTGCTGGCCAACAGCGTGTCGATGTGGACGCCGGCAGTGCGCGCGGCCTCAAGCGAATTTTGCGAAGGCGTGCTGCCGCGCTTGGTGATATCGGCGAGCGCCAGCGCATAACCCGGCAGCGGCTTGCCATCGGTCGGAATATGGACGGTGCGGCCGTCGGGGAATACGCGCGCCAGTTCCTCGTGCGTCATGCGCGGCCACATTCGGATGCCGCCGACGTCCATGTGCACGAAAGGCGAGCCCGATTCCGGATAAAAGCCGACGCCGCCGCGTTGCAGGCGCAGGCCGATTTCGCGAAGCTTTTCGAGCGGAACGGCGGGAATGAAGAAGTCCATGGCGCGGCCCAGCATGTGCTGGCTGAAGCGGGCGACGCCGCCGCTGCGGTGACGCAGCATGGCGTTGGTTTCCGGCGAACGGTAGCCGCAGACAACCTGAATCGGCTGGTTGGGCGTGGCTTCGCGCTGCACCTCCCACACCAGGTCGATCAGGCGCGGGTCCATATGGGTTGCTTCGCTCTTGCGCCAATCGCGCAGGAACCAATTGAGCTTTTCCAGCGCGGCCTCGTCGTAGCGGCCGTCGCGCTTATAGGTGATGGTGATGTCTTCGCCGGTGTGAAGGTGGTGCATCGTGATCGTGCGCGTGTCGCCTTCGGCGATCGCGTTCTGCAGCACCTTTGAACCGAACAGGAAACACAGCAGCGCCAAAGCGCACGAATAGCCGGCGCGGGCCACCGAGAATCGACACGTTTTCAGGCGCGCGTTACCGACGTGCACAAGCATTCCCGCATCGAAGCGTTCAAAGACGTCATTCGCCGCGGTCATCCCACCAAGACACCGGACCGCACCGGATAACGCTAACGCGTTGCAAATGTGGGAAGGGTTAACGAGAACTTGCCGCAACCCCACCCCCGACGGGTCCAGGGCTAACGACCTAGTGTGGCAAAATATGGCCGCGTGGGCTGTTTTGGGTCAAAACCTCAGCCAACGCGGGAAAAAGTGGTTAACGTCGACCGCAGATGGTGCTCTGGTAAACCGGAACCCGGCATTCCGGAGAGCGATCAGGCCTTAAGGCGCTACCGCTCGATGGTGTCGTGGGTACGGGTCTCTTTGCGCGGATGCGGTGCCGGCTTGCGTGGGACCGGCGGGGGAGCCGACGCAAAGCCGCCGAACAGCCGCGAAAAGAAATTGTCGCCGCCGCCACCGGAGCCGCCATTCGGATAATAGCTGCCTCCGCCGCTGAAGATGCCTCGTCCGCCGGATAGCGACGCCTGATCGGGGATGGCCAGGACTTCGCGCTGCGAGATGTCCTCTTTGTGCTCGACCGGGATATCCGCGACCCTGCGATCGTCGCCCTTGAGGATGGCAATGAGCGCCCGGTCGCGGCCATACATGTCGTCGCGAAATTCGAGCTTGCCTGAGTCGTCGACGAAAGCGGTTTGGTAGGTCAGGTTGACCGAAATATAGGTCGGGAACTGGATATCGGTTTCGCCGCCGGCCGCGATCATCTTCTTGATGCGGTCCTCGGTATAGCCGTCGTTCGGACGCACCAGCGACAGCAGAACCTCGGCGTAATGCTGCGGATCCTGCACCCGCATGCAGCCATGGCTGAAGTCCCGCTTCTCGTTGGCGAACAAATATTTGTCCGGCGTGTCGTGCTGATAGACCAGGAATTTGTTCGGGAAATTGAAGCGGATGCGGCCGAGCGCGTTCTTGTCGCCCGGCGGCTGATAGATGCGGACCGATCCGTCGGGATTATGGACGAGCTTCAGCCCCATCCGATCGAGCACCGTCGGATCCTGCTGCAGCGCCGGCAGATATTCGTGATTGATGATCGAGGGCGGCACGTTCCAGGTCGGATTGACGGTGATGTATTTCATGTCGGCCGTCATGATCGGCGTCGGCTTGTCCGGCTTGCCGTCGACGATCTTGGTGGTCCAGACGGCCTTGCCGTCGTGCATCACGCGCAGCGTGAAATCCGGCAGATTGACGATGACGTAAGTGGCTGGGAAGTGATGTGGTGCCCAACGCCAGCGTTCCATATTGGCGAGAATGATGTCGGAGGCGCGATCGGGCGTTTTGCCGTTAAGCGCTTCGACGGTCGCTGCGGTCAGCGTGCCGGTGGCGGCGATCTGGTGCTGTTCCTGGAATTTTTTCACCGCCTCGGCGAGCGGTTTATCGTAGCTTGTGCCACCATCGCCGAGGATGCCGAGCCGTTCGCGCAGCGCCGGCACCCGGTCGTCCTGCATACCGGCTTTGAGCACTGCTCCGTTCGGGATCGGTGCGCCGGTTTTGTCGGTCTTGCCGGCGCGGATGTCGGCAAGCTTTGACTTGAGCCCGAGATAGCCCGGCGTCTGCGGCTCGTAGGCGTCGAGCGCCGCGGCCACGTCGCTCGCCGCGGCAAGCGTGGAGAGAACCTCGCCCGGCTCCGGCGCCGTCGTGGTGTATTCGATGTCGGCCGACACGCGCGACCAGTGCACCCGGCCGACGCTGGCGTGGTGCGCGTAAGTGATGACGTCGAGCGTGAGCTTGAGCTCGGCGGCGGCGAGTTCGGCCGGCGTCGATGCGGCGGCAAAATTCGGCGCCGGGTAGTCGGCCGGATCGAGCCCGTCCGCATCGACATGGCCGAGATAGGCGACCGCCGCATTGGCGCGGGCATTCGCCTTGCCGTCGGTGATCCACAGCGGCGCATAATTGCGGCCGGCATAGAACGCATCGATCTGGATGCGGTCCTTCTTGTTGCTGATGACGTGATCAAAGCCGCCACTGGCAAGGTTGTGCAGTTGGTCAGCGATGGGCGCATCGGCCGACGCGACCGCCGGTGCCGCTGTGTCGGGCGTCGCCGCCGCCGCAGCAGGCGCTGCGGGTGCCGGTGTCGCAGCCGCAGCGGGTGTCGGAGTTTCGGGCGCTGCAATCGTCGCCGGCGTGGCAACGACCGCCGGACTTGCCGTCGGCTCGCTTGTGGTTGCGGTCGGTTGCGGCGTTGCGGCTACCGCGGGTGTCGGCGTCGCTATCTCAGCGGCCGGCGTCGGCGCTGCCGTAACAGGCTGATCCGTCGCAACGGGGCTTGCCGCTTGCGCGGGCGGCGCAGTTTTATCGTGTTCGGTTGTGGTCGCGTCCGGCGTCGCGGGTGCGGCATTGACCGCGCTATCCGGAATGTCGGCCTTCAGCGGATCCGCGAGCGCGCCGCCGGCAGCAGTCGAGAGAACAAGTAAGACGGCAGTTGAAGCGAGAAACCGGTCGAAGCGCATCCCGGGCATTGCAACTTCTCCTCCAGAGCCGGCCCCGAAAGGCCGCAAAGCTCCTACGTTTTGGGGGCCTTAGCCTCCAATTGCCGCATTGGCGACGGACTATGACACCTGATTATGGCACCGCACCCGCTAAACCTTACGTGAGCCGTCGGGCTTTGTCCCTGTGGTCAATGGGGAGAATCGGTCGGATCGCGGAGATTTTTCAGGGCTGTCGCTCTACGGCCACGGGGTCGGCCCCGGATTCACGCTGGTCCGCACCATCCGTTTCGGCCCGATCGCTATGGAGCCCCAGCGCTTCGAGCTTGCGGTACAGCGTCGAACGGCCGATCCGCAGCCGGCGCGCGACCTCCGACATCTGGCCCCGGTAATGGTCGATGGCGTAACGGATGAGTTCGGATTCTATTTCATCCAGCGGTCGCACCTCGCCATCGGCATCAAGCAGAAGTAGCGAGTCCGCGGCCGGGAGCTGCGGCACGAAGCTCGGCGAGGCGGGCTCCTCGTCGTCCAGAGCGAGGGCGATGAGGGCCGGCTCGAATTCCTGCGTCAATTCCTGAGCCACGCCGGAATCCGCCGCGGCCGCTTGGCCGGCGACCGTTGCTTGATTGCCGACTTGCGCCGCGATTTGCGGAAATTCTTCGAGACCCAGTGTATCGCTGTCCGCGAGCACCACGGCGCGGAACACCGCGTTTTCCAGCTGGCGGATATTGCCGGGCCACTGGAACGTGGTGAGCACGCGTAGCGCCTCTGGCGTCAGCACGCGAATGCGCTTGCCCTCTTCAGCTGAGAACCGCGCCAGGAAATGCCGGGCCAGCGCCGGAATATCGGCGGGGCGGGCGCGCAACGGCGGCACCGTGATCGGAAAAACGTGCAGCCGGTAGAACAGATCTTCGCGGAAGCGGCCAGCTTTGACGTCGGCGATCAGATCGCGATTGGTGGCGGAGATCAGCCGCACGTCGACCTTGATCGGTTTCCTCGCACCCACCGGCTCGACTTCGCCTTCCTGGAGCGCGCGCAAAAGTTTCACCTGTGCGGCGGCCGGCAATTCGCCGACCTCGTCGAGAAACAAAGTGCCGCCGGAGGCCTCGACGAATTTGCCGACGTGGCGCTCGGTGGCGCCGGTAAACGAGCCCCTCTCGTGGCCGAACAGGATCGACTCGACGAGATTTTCCGGCATGGCGCCGCAATTCACCGCGATGAACGGCTTCGTTCGGCGCTCGCCGGAGCCGTGAATGGCGCGTGCGATCAGTTCTTTGCCGACGCCGGATTCGCCCGAGACCAGCACAGGAATGGTGGAGGCCGACGCCTTTTCCGCCATGCGCAGCACCGGGTGCATGGCGGCGCTCTTGGTGACGATGTCTTTGAAGCCGAGCGTGCCGGAGCGGCTCTTCTTCATGCGCTGCAATTCGCCTTCGAGCGCGCTGGCGTTGAGCGCGTTGCGCACGCTGACATGCAGGCGCTCGGCGCCGACCGGCTTGACCACGAAATCGACCGCGCCGGCACGCATCGCCGAGACGACGTTGTCGATGCCGCCATGCGCGGTCTGTACGATCACCGGCACGTTGATCGAAGCCTGGCGCATTTTGGCAAGCACGCCGAGCCCATCGAGGTTCGGCATCACCAGATCGAGGATCACACAATCGATCTGCGCCCCGTCCGGCCCGGCCAGAACCGACAGCGCGCCGTCGCCGGAGTCGCGCGTGATGGTTTCGTATTCGAATTTGTGCAGCATGCCCTCAAGGAGCCGGCACAGCACCGGATCGTCATCGACAATGAGAATGGTCATGGCTGCCCCGGCGGCTCGGTTAGCGCACGCTGTGCCGTTTCGGGGCAGTCTGCGGCAGGAGGTTTAACGGGGTGTTAAGTCTCAAAACGCGCCGCAACCCGGCTTGCGCAAGCGAACACCCTCTCCCCGGCGGGGAGAGGGTGAAACTCGCTAGCCGACGTGCGCTGGTTCCAGCTTCTTCGCCGCAGGAGCCTTCACCTTGCGGTCGTCCGCTTTCGGCCCGATGAAGTCGAGCACCACGCGGCCCGCCACTTTGCCGTGCTCGAGCCTATTGAAGATGTCGTTGATCGCCGACAGCGGTTGCAGTTCGATATCCGCCTTGACCTTGCCCGCGGCGGCGAAAGCCAGCGTCTCAGCCATATCCTCGCGCGTGCCGACGAACGAGCCACGGATGGTGATGCAGTTCGCGACGACGTCAAATAGCGGAACCGGAAAGTCGCCAGGCGGCAGCCCGACCAGAACGCAGGTGCCGCGCTTGCGCGCCATGCCGATGCCTTGCTTGAAAGCGCCGAGCGAGGGGGCGGTGATCAACACGCCATGGGCGCCGCCGTTGGTGGCCTTCTTGACCGCCGCGGCCGGGTCGCCGTGCTTGGCGTTGACGACGAAGTCGGCGCCGACGGTCTTGGCCAGCGCAAGCTTGCCGTCATCGATGTCGACGGCGCAGACTTGAAGGCCCATGGCTTTGGCATACTGGATCGCAAGGTGGCCGAGACCGCCGGCGCCGGAGATGACGATCCATTCGCCCGCCTTCGCCTTGGTCTCTTTGATGCCCTTGTAGGTGGTAATGCCGGCGCAAATGATCGGTGCGGCCTCCTTGGGGTCAAGGCCGGCCGGTATGTGGGCGACATAGTCCGGATCGCCGATGAGATATTCCGCAAAGCCGCCGTTCTTGGTGTAGCCGCCGAACTCCGCCTCGGCGCAGACTGTCTCCCAAGCCGACAGACAATGCTCGCAGTGACCGCAGGCCGAATACAGCCACGGCACGCCGACGCGATCGCCCTCTTTGACAAGCTTGACGCCGGCGCCGACCGCGGCGACGCGGCCGATGGCCTCGTGACCCGGAGTGAACGGCAGCTTGGGCTTGAGCGGCCAGTCGCCGGTCGCGGCGTGAAGGTCGGTGTGGCACACGCCGCAGGCCTCGGTCTTGACTAGGATCTGGCCCGGGCCGGGAGTCGGTACATCGACCTCCCGAAACACCAGCGGCTTGCCGAATTGCTCGACGAACGCGGCCTGCATCGTTTTCATCATGGTTTGCTCCTGCTGTTTGTTTGTTGTCTCGATTCGCGCGTGATTGCGCTCACGCGGCGGCTTTCGCGCCTAAGCCGCGCACCGCTTCGATCATCATCGTCAACACGGCCGCGGCGTCGCCGTAGACCATGTTGCAGTTGTCGGCATAGAACAGCGGATTGACGATATCGGCGTAGCCTTTGCCCTGGCCGCGTTTGACGACATAGACCTGCTTGGCCTGGTCGGCATTGAGGATCGGCATGCCGAAGATCGGCGAGGATTTGTCGCTGCGTGCCGCGGGGTTCACAACGTCGTTGGCGCCGATGACGAGCGCCACGTCGGTGGTCTTGAATTCATCGTTGATGTCGTCGAGTTGGAAAATGAGATCATAGGGCACGCCGGCCTCGGCGAGCAGAACGTCCATCTGGCCCGGCATGCGACCGGCGACGGGATGGACCGCGAATTTCACCGAGACGCCCGCCGCGCGCAGCAGCTTGACGAATTCATAGAGCTTCTGTTGTCCCTGCGCGGCGGCGAGGCCATAGCCGGGGACAATGATGACGCTCTTGGCGTAGCGCATGAAAATGCCGGCATCGGCCGCGGCGGTCGGCTTCAGCTCGCCTTTGATGTGGCTCGGCTTGTGCTTGGGCGCGCCGCCAAAATTCGTGAACAGGACGTTTGAAACCGAGCGGTTCATGGCCCGCGCCATAAGCAGCGTCAGGAGCGTGCCCGCGGCGCCGACAACCATGCCGGCGATCATCAGTGCCGGATTCGCCAACACGAAGCCTTCAAGACCGACCGCTAAACCGGTGGCGGCGTTGTAGATCGAGATCACCACCGGCATATCCGCGCCACCGATCGGCAGTGTCATCAGAATGCCGTAGACCAGCGCGCAGCCGAAGAACAGATAGATCAACTGCGGCGTCGGCAAGAGCTGGCTTGACGGACCTGTCGTGACGTAAATGAGATAGCCGGCAACGGCGAGCGTGCCGAGCAAAACCACGATATTGAAATATTGCTGCCCTCGCATGCGCAGCGGCTTTTTAATGACGCCTTCGAGCTTGGCCCAGGCGATCAGCGAGCCGGACAAGGAAATCGCGCCGATCAGCGCGCCCAAGAGTGTCACGACAAGTTGGGCTATTCCCGGCGCCTTGGTGCCGAACAGCTCCACCGCGGCGATTGCGCCGGCGGCGCCGCCACCCATGCCGTTATAGAGCGCGACCATCTGCGGCATCGCCGTCATCGCAACTTTCTTGCCGCCCCACCAGGCGAAGCCGCCGCCAACGGCCAGGGCTAAGACGCCGAGGCCGACATTGACGATCAGATGCGGCTTGGCGGCCGCGGACACATCGAAGACGTAGAAAAAACTGGCGAGCACGGCGACCAGCATGCCGATGCCGGCTACGAAGATTCCGGACGGCGCTGTCACTGGCGACGACATCCGCTTGAGGCCATACAAGAACAGCAAGGCTGCCGCGAGATCGGTGGCGCCGATGGTCAGTTGGGCAATGCTTGTCATCGTCATGTCAGTTCCTCACACCGCTTTCGGGCGACGGTGTTTGGCGTGGCCGCGCTTTGCGTGTTCGGTTTTGTGTCCGCTGGTCTGAAACATCGCCAGCATCCGACCGGTGACGGCATAGCCGCCGGCGGCGTTGCCGGCGCCGAGCAGCACGGCGAAAAATCCGATCGCCTGCTGCTGCACCGTGCTGGCGTTGAGCAAAACGTACATGCCTCCGACCACCACGATGCCGTGGACGAAATTGGAGCCGGACATCAGCGGCGTGTGCAGGATCGCCGGCACATGGCCGATGATCACCCAGCCGGCAAAGGCGGCCAGCATGAAAATATAGAGGGCGACGAAGCCGGTGATCTGGATTGAAAAGTCCATCGTGCGGTCCTCGTTGGGCTCAAGCCGCTTTCACGGATGGCTTGGCTGTTGGCGGTGTTTTGGCCGCGGCTTTATCGGCAGCGTTGCTGGGGTAAGCGTCGTGCTCGCTCTTATCGCTGCGCAACTTGCCCTCGTGGGTCAGAACCGTCTTGGCGAGCACTTCGTCGTCCCAGTTCAGCGTGACGATGTTGTCCTTCATCATCAAAGTGAGCAGGCTCGCTACGTTCTTGGCGTAGAGTTCGCTCGCATCTTCACCGAGCAGCGACGGCACGTTCAGCGGCGCAACGATCGTCACTTGGCCGATTCGTGCGGTCTCGCCCGGTTGGGTGTCCTCGCAATTGCCGCCGCCTTCGGCCGACAGATCGACGATCACTGCGCCGGCTTTCATGCCGGCGACCTGCGATTTGCTGATGAGCTTGGGTGAGGGCCGGCCAGGAATGGCGGCCGTCGTGATGATGAGGTCGGCCTGCTGGATGTGCTTGGTCACGACGGCGTCGATCTTGGCTTTCTCCGCGGCGGTCAATTCGCGGGCATAGCCGCCCTTGCCGCGCGCATCGACGCCGGTCGCGACGAATGTGGCGCCCAACGAGACCACCTGTTCCGCGGTTTCCGGTCGCACGTCGTAGCCTTCGACAACGGCGCCCAGTCGGTGTGCCGTGGCGACCGCCTCGAGGCCGGCGACACCGAGGCCCATTACCAACACTTTGGCGGGTCCGATCGCGCCCGCGGCCGACGTGATCTTCGGCAACACGCGGGCCAGATGCGTTGCGCCGAGCTGCACCGCGTAATAGCCGGCCAAAGCCGATTGACTGGACAGCGCGTCCATGGCCTGCGCCCGCGTGATGCGCGGAATCCGGTCCATGGCAAAGCAGGTGATTTTTCTGTCCAAAAGACGCTGCACCAATGCGGGCTGCTTGCCGGCATAGATGAAGGAAATCAGGATCGCACCATCCTTCATCGCGTCGATGACATCCAAGGCGGGAGGCTGCACCGCGAGAACTACGTCGGCGTCGCCGACCAGGGCGTGGCGATCGGCAGTGAAAGCGACGTCCTTGAAGACGGCATCGACCAGGCTGACGGCATCGCCCGCACCCGACTGCATGTGCAGCTTGGCGCCCAGCTTGACGAGCTTCGCCGTGATGGACGGCACCAGTGCCACGCGTCGTTCGTGCGGATGGGTCTCCTTCAGAACGGCGACGTTGACATACATGGGGCGCTCCAACGCATCGTAAAAATCATCGCTTGGTCCGGTTTCACGGCGAGAAATTCCCGCCACGAATGGGGGAGCGCCACGAGCGGCGTTCCCCGTCGGTTCATTGCTGCGGCTCAAGCCGGCGCGTCAGCCGCGACGTAGCGAACCAGTTTTTTGTTGACAAACGCCTGGATGCCCATGTCGCCGAGTTCGCGCCCGTAACCGGAATCCTTGATGCCGCCAAAAGGCAGTTCGGCATCGGACCAGGAAATATTGTTGATGAACATCATTCCGGTTTCGACACGGCTGGCGACTTTACTGCCGCGGGCGATGTCCTTGGTGAAGACCGAGCCGCCCAAGCCGAAGTCGGAGTCGTTGGCGAGCGCGATTGCCTGGTCTTCGTCCTTGACCCGGAAGAACAGCGCGACCGGGCCGAAGAATTCTTCTCTAAAGGCCGGGTTCTCCGGCTTGATGTCGGTCAGGATCGTCGGCTCCATATAGGATCCCGGACGATCGACACGCTTGCCGCCCATGATCAGCTTTGCGCCGTGGGACACCGCGCCGTCGACCTGTTTCAACAGATCGAGCAGGGCCTGTTCCGAGGACAAAGGGCCGAGCGTCGTCTTCTCGTCGAGCGGGTCGCCGGCTTTGAGAGCCGCGAGCGCTCCCTGAAACTTGTCGAGGAACTTGTCGGCAAGTTTGTCGACGACAATGAAGCGCTTGGCGGCGCAGCAAGTCTGCCCGGTATTGTACATCCGTCCCCACACCGCCCATTTGATGGTGTGTTCGAGATCGGCGTCTTCGAGGACGATGAATGCGTCGCTGCCGCCGAGCTCCATCGAGGATGGCTTGAGGTTCTTGCCGGCGCGCGCCGCGATGCTCCTGCCGGCGGCTACGCTGCCGGTCAGCGCCACGCCTTTGATGCGGGGATCATCGACGACGCGGTCGGACTGATCGTGCGAGATCAAAAGATTGGTATATAAGCCGGCGGGGGCGCCGGCCTCGATCCAAAGTTTCTCGAAAGCGATCGCGCATTGCGGCACGATCCCGGCGTGCTTCACCAGGACAACATTACCCGCCATCAAATGCGGACCGGCGACACGGGCGAGCTGGTAATAGGGAAAATTCCAGGGCTCGACGCAGAACACGACGCCGATCGGGCTACTCTCCATATGGCCTTCGCCGAGACTGGGATGTAGCTTCACCGGCGCCAGGAAGCGCTCGGCATTCTTGGCGTAGTAGGCGAGAATGTTGGCGCTGAATTCCACTTCGCCGCGGGCTTCGCTGATCCGCTTGCCCATTTCCAGCGTCATCGTATGCGCAAACTCGTCGGCCTTCGTACGCAGGATCGCCGCTGCCTTGGCGACGATGACCGCGCGCTCGGCATAGGTCTTTTTCCGCCAGGTCGCAAAACAAGTTTCGGCGGTGGCGATCTTGGTCTCGAGCTCCTTGTCCGTCAGTTCGTCGAACTTTTTCAGGAGCTTTCCGGTGGCGGGGTTGAGGCTTTGATAGGACATGACTTGGTTCACTTTCACTGTTGTCTGCAATGGTGTCGCGCGGCTGCCGCACGATGGGGTCGCTGGAGCCCGGTTCTGATTCAATCAGAACCGAATAGGCTCTACGCCTCGATGATCACCTTGAGCGCTTTTGTCTTGGCGGCGTTGCCGAAGGTTTCGTAGGCGTCGAGGATTTGGTCGAGCTTGAAGCGATGTGTAATCAGAAGTTTCGGATCGATTTTGTGCGATCCGACGGTCTTGAACAGCATCGGTATGGTGGCGGTGTCGACCAGCCGCGTGGTGATGGAAATGTTGCGGTCCCACAGGCTCTCCAGATGCAGGTCGACCTTTTTGCCATGCACGCCGATATTGGCGATGGTGCCGCCCGGCGCGATGATGTCCTGGCATAATTCGAATGTCGCCGGGATGCCGACCGCCTCGATGGCGGTGTCGACGCCGCGGTTGGCGGTCATCGCCATGAGTTTCGCCACGGCTTTGCCGTCGGCGCTGTTGATGCTCGCGGTGGCGCCGAAGCGCTTGGCCACGGCAAGGCGATTGTCGTCGAGATCGATCATGATGATCTCGGCCGGCGAGAAGAATTGCGCGGTGAGCAAGGCGGCGAGCCCGATCGGTCCCGAGCCGACGATCGCCACGACGCTACCCGGCTGAATTTTTCCGTTGAGCACGCCGCATTCAAATCCGGTCGGCAGGATATCGCTGAGCATCACAAGCGCTTCTTCGTCCGACCCTTCGGGAATCGGGTAGAGGCTGGTGTCGGCATAGGGAGTGCGCACAAATTCGGCTTGCGTGCCGTCGATGGTGTTGCCGAGGATCCAGCCGCCGGTGGTGCAGTGCGAATACATCTGCTTGCGGCAATAGTCGCATTTGCCGCAGGCGCTCACGCAGGAAATGAGAACACGATCGCCCGGCTTGAACGCCGTGACGGCCGGTCCGACTTTGTCGACAATGCCGACGCCTTCATGGCCGAGAATACGGCCCGGCTGGCAGGTCGGGACGTCACCCTTGAGGATGTGCAGGTCAGTTCCGCAAATCGTCGTCTTGACGATTTTGACGATGGCATCGGTGGGCGCCGTGATGTCGGGTTTCGGACGATCTTCCAGGCCTTTCTTGCCCGGCCCTCGGTACACGAAGGCTTTCATGGTCGCCGCCGTGGCGGCGCGCGCTTGCGTTGCGGGTTTTGGTATCGTGATGACTGTCATGGTATGTCGCCTTTCAGGTGGGCTGGTCGGCCCCGTCCAAACAAATTTGCTATCGAGACAGCGCGGTCGCGCTGGTCTCAGTCGATTACATCCGCTGGCGGACGTCGACTTTGCCGTCAGTTCTGCGTGGCAGGCCGCGATGCCTGTCTTGGAAGCGGAATGGTCTGTCGCCCGCAGATCAGCGCATCGGCTTCCGGATATTTGCGGTCAGACGATTTGGCGGTTAGGCGATTTAGCGGTCAGACGACTTGGGGGCAGTCGACTGGCGATCAGACGACTTCGGGTGATCGACTCGAAAACACCGCGGGGCCCGTTTCCGTTCCCCGCCTAAGAAAGAAGTTCGACCGCGTGAGCGGCGCAAGGTACTTGGGTGCCTCTCAATAGAAGCAATCTTGCCGATCAATAGCGATCGATCGGAACATACGGAACCGATCGGAGCCTGAGCTCGCACTGAAGCATCGAGATTGCGCCGCTCACGCCGTCCGCCGCTCCCGCGCGCCCTCGCGTTCCGCCACCACGGCGACATCCACCGTCATGCCGAGATAACTGCCGGGCGGCCCGACGAAGCTGCCGCTAATCGGCACGGCCTGACTGATGTCGCGCGTGACGGCGACGCGGATCAGATCCTTGCCGCCGATGGTGCCGTTGGTCGGATCGTAGGTGATCCAGCCGGCGCCGGGCACATAGATGTCGGCCCAGGCATGCGTCGCGCCGGCGCCGATCGCCGACGGCGAGCCGGCATCGGCGGAGGCGCGATAGAGATAGCCCGTCACCACGCGGGCGCCGAAGCCGAGGCTGCGGGCCGCTTCGATGAACAGCACCGCGAGATCGCGGCAGGAGCCCCAGCCGCGGATCAAAGTCTCGACGGGAGTCTGCGTGCCTTCGGTCTCACGGCTTTGGTAGGAAATCTGCGCGCGCACGCCGTTGTTGAGGTCGGCCAATAGCGCCGAGGTATCGGTCGGATGGCTGCGCACGAAGCCGCGCGCCCAGCCGCCGAGCCGATCGTTGGGATCGGGATATTGGCGTTCCAGCATACGGCCGAGGTCGATGCGGTCGTCGGCCGAATAGACGAACGGATAGCGTGATGCGTCGGCCGTGATCTGGAACGGCGGCCGCTCGGCGGAATAGGTCTCTAGCACCAGGCTGCTCTCGACCCGCAATTCTGATGCCGGATCGGAAAACGACGCGATGGCGACCGAATTGCCGAACACGTCATGCATCCAGCGCACCGACGCCGGTGGCGAGAAGCTCAAATTGGTCTTGATCAGGCGAAGATCGTGGCTGTCGCGCGGCCGCAGCATCATGCGATGGTCGCCGAGCGCGACCGGGCGGCTATAGCGGTAAACGGTGGTGTGCCGGACATTTAGAACGGTCACGGGCGCCCCCGCGGGCGTGATTGATCGAAATGTTGTGGATCGATACGCCGGTACGCGGTCGACAGGGTTTCAGTCGCTCTCGTGGGTCTGCTCCGGCTCGTATCGTGCTGCAACCAAACTTAAGGGTGGAGAACCGTCAGGACCAGCATGGCGACAAAGACGACGACAACCGCCGCCATGACGAAATAGCCTGCTTTGATGGCGAAGCTAGCCGTGCCGGTGCTTGTGCTCATGACCGCTTCCGCCTCTGTTTTTGCTGAATATTCCGCTTCTTACTCCATACTCTATTTGGGCACTTGAAAATATTAAATAAAGGAGATCGGTGGTTTTATTTGCAAAACCGCTATTTCAGAGCGATTTCGCAGGTTTGTGTGATATTGTGCCTTTATGTTCGATCATTCCGACTTTTCCGTCGTCGTAAAGCACAGGGCGCCGCCGCCGAAATCATGGCGGTGGGAAATCTATCGCGCCGGCCGAACCAGCCCGATCGATCACTCCGCCACTTTTTTCGACTCAATGACGGAAGCCAACCGCGCAGGCAAAGCGGCGCTTCGGATGCTGTTGAGCGAGTACCCCGACGTTTCATGAGCTGGCGGTCCGTCATGCCGGCTCCCGATTCCAAGAATGTGCGCGCCGGGCTGTGCCGCACAGCCGGCCTCAATGACACGGTCTTGAGTGCCGTCGATCGCACCGGCGCCGAGCCCGGGTCCTCATTCGCAGTCGGCACGGCGGCGCAGACGACGATTGCGCACGCACGCGCCTGCGTGCTTAAGGGCGCGGACTCATAAATCGAAACTCATTGGTGCGGCCTATTCGATGTCCGCTGCGCCCCGATAGCGACCAGATTCTGGAGCGTAGCCGCATGTCGCGAAGGCCCATGAGCTGACATTCTCCGGTCCTTTGCTGATTGTTCGATTCGGCACAGACCGCGATGCATGGGCGCGCTATTGTCCGCGGTGTTCTAGTGCGGGTTTACCCAATACAAGACGGGATGGCGATCAAAACATAGCGGAGGGTCGAGTGTCTAAGGATAGTATGACCGAGGCGGATGTCACGAAACTCAAAGCACCTGCGCGCAAAAAGATAGATAAGGTTAGAACCGCCAAGTTGAAATCAAGCGGGTGGTATCAGGGCGCCGCCCAATCAATCAGGATTTCGAAAGAAGGATCGGCTCGGGACTCGCGATGACATGACACGAGTGTCGCTGCGCACACCGAATAAACCGATTTAGTACGCCGCGCTGTTCATCGCGGAGCTGCAGGAAAAAAAACCCCAGCAGAGGTGGGGGACCTGGCTGGGGTCTTAGTGCACACAGCAAACTTGGGCGCGTCCGGGCCTGGGAGCCCAAAAATGCGCCCTTTTTTCCTTTTATCCGAACGATTTTCTGAGTCTGTATAAAATTGCACACCCTGAAACGTGGGGGTGTCAGTAGGACAAATTCGCCTCTGTTGCCGAAATCGAAAACGAGCCCATCAGCTGAGTTTAACGGCTGCGCTACGGCGATCGACGATCGGGGTTTAGTGCACCGATCGCAGCGTCAGCCCTGCGACGCCGAGCGCGAGATTGACGCCGACATTGCCGGAGACCGACAGCGGTTGCAGCGCAAAGGACCGCTGCGAGCCGCCGACCAGCGCATTGGCGCCGGCGCCGACGCCGACCGAAGCGCTGCCGCTGCCACCGACGTAACTGCCGGCGAGCGCGCCGTGCGGGAAGCCAGAGGTCGGTGCGACCACGCCCCAGGTCATGATGCCGCCCGTGGTGACGCCGAGATCGAGTCCGACGCGGTTGATAGTGCCGGCATAATATTCAGGCGGACCGCCGTTGTCGGGAGCATATGTGCAGCGCAGCCGTTGGTGCGAACCGACGATGAGCCCGATGCTGGCCGAGGTTCGACAACTGAGCACGCCGACTTTGGTGCCTTGCTGTGCCGACGTCGGAGCCGCGAACGCCGCGGCAAGCAAAAGCCCGAGCAACTAACGATAATATTGACGGATGAGGATTCCCCCCTGTTAAAGAATGAGATGCAAGGCCGTTATGGCGCCTTGCTGGCGTACCACCATGATCGGCCTGCGGTCGGCGTCGACGCGGCCACGCTTTGACCCAAATCAAAAATCCCACAGCGGGTGCTTGCTATCAAGACCGGCACTTTGGGAGGTTTCGATGGCAATGGGATATGACGACAATGTGGCACAGGCGACGCGACCGGCGCCGCAAGACCGGGCACGCTTGATCCGCAAATTACGCTGGGCGGGTTTGGAAGACGAAGCCAGGCGCCTTGAGGCGGCGGTGAGAGATTTGCCGCCCGCCGAACGCGGCATCGTCAGCTTCGAACCGTTCAGCACCGACTAGGGGTGGCCCGCCCCGGTGAACGGATCGGCTGGCGCGGCCTTGCGGGGGCCGCACTCTTGCGCCACATCAAGACCCGGTGAAACCAGGTCAGCGCAAATCAGCTCAGATGCCGAAACTCGCAAAAAAGACGGCCGCCAGACGGCCGGCCGGACATAGCCGGACAGCACTTAACCGGACATCACTTGCCCGCAAAAAGCCCGGCGACACACGCCGTGGCGCCGGTGGGGCATTGCCGGAGTGGAATCTCGCCGACCTTTATTCCGGCCTCGACGATCCGGCGATCAAGCGCGATCTCGACCGCATCGACGCCGAATGCGGCGCCTTCGAGGAGGCCTATAAAGGTAAGCTTGAGACAATAGCGGGTTCGGCGCAGGGCGGATCGGAGCTTGCCGCCGCGGTGCGGCGCTACGAAGCGATCGACGATCTGATGGGCCGAATAGGCTCGTATGCCGGGCTCGTTCATGCCGGCAATACCGTCGATCCGGCGCGCACAAAATTTTACGGCGACGTGCAGGACCGCATGACGGCGGCCTCCACGCATCTGTTGTTCTTCACGCTCGAGCTCAATCGCATCGACGATGCGCTGCTCGAAGCCGCGATGGCCGATCCGGCGCTCGGGCATTACCGGCCGTGGCTTGAAGACCTGCGCAAGGACAAGCCTTATCAGCTCGAAGATCGTGTCGAGCAGCTGTTTCACGAAAAGTCGGTGACCGGTTACTCGGCGTGGAACCGGCAATTCGACGCCGCGATCGCGAATTTGCGCTTCAAGGTCTCGGGCAAATCGCTGGCGATCGAGTCGACGCTCACGCTCATGCAGGACCGCTCGGGGGCAAAGCGCAAGGCCGCCGCCCAGGCGCTCGCCGTTACGTTCAAGGACAATGTACAAGGCTTCGCGCTGATCACCAACACGCTCGCCAAGGACAAGGAAATCTCCGACCGCTGGCGCGGCTTCGCCGACATCGCCGACGCGCGCCATCTCTCGAACCGGATTGAGCGCGAAGTGGTCGACGCGCTGGTCGCGGCGGTGCGCGCCGCCTATCCGCGTTTGTCGCACCGCTATTACGCGCTGAAAGCCAAATGGTTCGGCAAGAAGAGATTGCCGCATTGGGACCGCAACGCGCCATTGCCGCTAACTGCCACCCGCACCGTCGGCTGGAACGAAGCCAAAGCCACGGTGCTGGAAGCTTACGGTGCATTCTCGCCGAAAATGGCCGCGATCGCCGAGCGATTTTTTGATGACCGTTGGATCGACGCGCCGGTGCGGCCGGGCAAGGCGCCGGGCGCCTTTGCGCATCCGACGACGCCGTCGGCACATCCTTATGTGCTGCTCAATTACCAGGGTAAGCCGCGCGACGTGATGACGCTGGCGCACGAACTCGGCCACGGCGTGCATCAGGTGCTCGCCGCGCCGAACGGCGCCTTGATGGCACCGACCCCGCTGACGCTCGCCGAGACCGCGAGCGTGTTCGGGGAAATGCTGACGTTCAAGAAGCTCCTGGCCGCGACCCGCGACAACAAAGAACGAAAGGCCATGCTCGCCGCCAAGGTAGAGGATATGATCAATACCGTGGTGCGGCAGATCGCGTTCTATACCTTCGAACGCGCCGTCCATACCGAGCGCAAGAACGGCGAGCTGACCGCCGAGCGCATCGGTGAGCTATGGCTAGACGTGCAGCGCGAAAGCTTGGGCCCTGCGATCGAGCTGAAACCCGGCTACGAGACGTTTTGGGCCTACATCCCGCATTTCATCCACTCACCGTTCTACGTTTACGCCTATGCCTTCGGCGACTGTCTGGTGAACTCGCTCTACGCCGTCTACGAGAAGGCGGAGAAGGGCTTTGCCGAACGCTATCTCGCCATGCTGTCGGCCGGTGGCACCAAGCACCACACCGAACTCCTCGCGCCGTTCGGGCTCGACGCCCGCGATCCGGCGTTTTGGCAGGGCGGGCTTGGGGTGATCGAGCGGCTGATTGCGGAACTAGAAGTGCTATAATCGATGAACCATGGCGTCGGATATTCAAAAACGGGGAAAGAAGTGGGTGGTCGAATTGCCGCCAGAGCTATTGGCGCGGCTCGGCTGGGATGTCGGGGACGTTCTCACCGCCGAGATCGTCGATGATGGTATCAAGTACACGCGCACGAGAACGGCGCACGACAATACAATGGATATTGCTAGAGACGTTATGGATGGGTATCGCGAAACTCTCGACGCCCTTGCCAAGAGCTGAGTGGCAGCGCCTCATCCTCCTGGGCTCTGACAGGTAAGCGAGCCCATGCCCACTGACCGCGAAAAAAACCGTTTCTCCGCCCGCGCCGCGCGTTATGCGCGGGTCGGCGCCAATGTCGGCGGCGTGGCCGCGCGCTATGCCGGACGCCGCCTCATGGGCAGCGAGCCCGACCGTGCCGGCGACGCAAGCGCGCTCACTTCGGCGCTCGGCCGGCTTAAAGGTCCGCTGATGAAGGTCGCGCAATTGATGGCGACCATTCCCGATCTGTTGCCGCCGGAATATGCCGCCGAATTGCAGAAGCTGCAGAGCGATGCGCCGCCGATGGGCTGGGCCTTCGTCAAACGCCGCATGATGGCGGAGCTCGGCCCCGGCTGGGAGAAGAAATTCGCAAGCTTCGAGCACCATCCCTCCGCAGCCGCCTCGCTCGGCCAAGTGCATCGCGCGGTTTCGCTCGACGGCTCGGCGCTTGCCTGCAAGCTGCAATATCCCGACATGCAGTCCGCGGTCGAAGCCGATTTGCAGCAATTGCAATGGCTGCTCGCAATCCGCCGCCGGCTCGATACCGCGATCGATACCAGCGAGATCGGCAAGGAAGTCGGCGCCCGCGTGCGCGAAGAGCTCGATTACCGGCGCGAAGCCAAACACGTCGCGCTCTATCGCAATATGCTCGACGGTGTTGATTGCATCCGGGTGCCGCGCGCCTGGCCGGAGCTTTCCACCGGCCGGCTGTTGACGCTCGACTGGCTCGACGGCACGCGCATGCTCACCCACAAGAGCGACCCGCTCGAGGCGCGCAATGCGCTCGCTACCGCTATGTTCACCGCCTGGTGGTTTCCGTTCAGCCGCTTCGGCGTCATCCACGGCGATCCGCATCTCGGCAATTACACGGTTTTCGGATTGGACGGAGACGGTCCGCGCAAGCCACCCTCGGGGCCCGCCGGCATCAATCTGCTCGATTACGGCTGCATCCGCATCTTTGCGCCGAAATTCGTCGGCGGCGTCGTCGACCTCTATCACGGGCTGTTGCACGGCAAGAACGATCTCGTCGTGCATGCCTACGAGACCTGGGGCTTTCGCAAGCTGTCGCGCGAGCTCATCGACACGCTCAACATCTGGGCGCGCTTCATCTATGGCCCGCTGCTGGACGATCGCGTACGGACCATTGCCGATGGCGTTGCGCCAGGGGAATACGGCCGTCGCGAAGCCTTCCGCGTGCATCAGGCGCTCAAGAAAAAGGGCCCGGTGACGATACCGCGCGAATTCGTCTTTATGGATCGCGCCGCGATCGGCTTGGGCGCCGTGTTTCTGCATCTGCGCGCCGAGATCAACTTCTATCGCCTGTTCAACGAGGCGATCGAGCATTTCACCATGGACCGCGTCGAAAAGCGCCAGGCCGCGGCGCTGGCGGCAGTGGGATTGTAAGCGCCGGTGTGCCGCGCCTCGCCGTGCTGCTTGAGATGTGAACAAACATCGAATGCCAGCACGATGATTTGTGCAATAATATCGCTGTGAGGCAACCAATTCCGCCGTAAACTGTTATCAGTTCTGCCGACAATAGCGGTGCCGCGCGCCGCGGAGGTTTCTCGTGGCGCAGTTTTTTACGCGCAAATCGATTGCGACATTGGAAGCGGAGGCGAGCGAGCCGGAGGTCCAGGCGCTGACGGCGCATAACGGCGTGCCGCTCAAGCGCAGCCTGTCAGCGGTCAGTCTGGTTGCGCTCGGTATCGGCGCCATCATCGGCGCCGGTATTTTCGTTCTCACCGGGCACGCCGCCGCGGCCAATGCCGGACCGGCCATCACTTTATCTTTCGTGCTTGGCGGCACCGTCTGCGCCTTTGCCGGGCTGTGCTATGCGGAAATGGCCTCCGCCGTTCCGGTCGCCGGCAGCGCCTATACTTACGCCTATGCCACGATGGGAGAACTGATCGCCTGGATCATCGGCTGGGATCTGATCCTGGAATATGCCTTGGGTTCGACCACGGTCGCGATCGGCTGGTCGGGCTATGTCGTGAGCTTCCTCGCGGATTTTGGCATCGCCATCCCTGCCGCCTATTCCTCATCGCCGCTGGTCTACGACGCCGCCCAGCACGTTTGGCATTTGACTGGCGCGATCATCAACGCGCCGGCGATGGCGGTGATCGCACTCATCGCGGCGCTCCTGGTGTTCGGCGTCCGCGAAACGGCGCGAGTCAACAACATTATCGTCGCGATCAAGCTTGTGATTGTCGTGCTGTTCATCGGCGCTGCCGCGCGCTTCGTCTCGACGGCGCACTGGGTCACCGCGGCCAACCCGGCAGGCCATTTCATTCCGCCCAATCTCGGCCCTGGGGAATTCGGCCTCAGCGGCGTGCTGCGCGGCGCCGCCGTGGTGTTCTTCGCCTATATCGGCTTCGACGCGGTCTCGACTACCGCGCAGGAAGCTATCAATCCGAAGCGCGACATGCCGATCGGCATTCTCGGTTCGCTCGTCATCTGCACCGTGCTCTACATCGCAGTCGGCTTCGTGCTGACCGGGATTGTCGGATACGACAAGCTCGACGTCGCCGATCCGATCGCAGTCGGCATCGATGCGGTCGGGCTGACCTGGCTCGCGCCGCTCCTCAAGCTCGGCATCATTCTCGGCCTGACGTCGGTGATCCTGGTTGGCCTCCTTGGCCAGCCGCGCATCCTGTATTCGATGGCGCATGACGGCTTGTTTCCGAAGGTCGCTGCCAAGGTGCATCCGCGTTTCCGGACGCCCTACGTCACCACGATCATCACCGGCGGTATCGTCATGATCCTCGCTGGGATCTTGCCGATTGGCCTCGTCGGTGAACTGGTCTCGATCGGCACTTTGTTCGCATTCGCCATCGTCTGCGTCGGCGTGCTGGTTTTGCGCATCAAGGAGCCGCAACTGGAGCGTCCGTTTCGGACGCCCGCCGTCTATATCGTAGCGCCGCTCGGCGCGCTGTCGGCCATCGTCCTGATGTGCGGACTGCCGCTCGACACCTGGCTGCGTCTCGGCATCTGGCTGGTGATCGGGATGGCCGTTTATTGGTTTTACGGGATGCGGCACAGCCGGGTGCAGCACACGAGCGCAAACCCGTCGCTTGCTTAGCGCAAATTCCGTCATTCATCATTGCAGACAATCAGGCGCACGCTCCGCGCGCGCCCGATGGCGTCTCGAAAATGCTGCCCTTGAGAGCCGCCGATTGCGTCGGCGCTAGGCTACCGCGTCTTTGGCGGCCTTGACCGGGCGGGCCCTGATGAGCTTCCGGGCCGGCTTCGCCTTGAATATCGTCGGCTCCTTGGTGAAAGGATTGATGCCCGGCCGCGCCTTGGTGGCCGGCTTCTTGATGACGACGAATTTGGCGAACCCGGGCACGAAGAAGGCACCGGCTTTCTTGAGTTCCTTGTAGCCTATTGCCGCGAGCGACTCGATGACGATTTTAACGTCCTTCCGCGAAATATTGTTCGGATGCTGCTCGGCGATTTTTCCGATGAGTTCCGACTTCGACAACAGCTTGGCCATGATTTTTCCCTGCTTTTCCGAATCGTCTGCGACTACGTAACCCGAAGTTTGCCAAGAAGGAAACTCGGCGGTCGGCTGAAACGCTGAAATTTAGCGGATATTTGTGGGAAAGCGGCCGTTCCGGGCGGGGCGCCGAACCGTCGAAAAGGGCCGGGACGGCGCTTTGGCTCGCGATTGTTGTCTCGATATAGGATACTAACCATTGACAGCAGTCTTTGTTTTAGTTATTTTGGCCAAATCCCGCTCGCGAAGGACGCTTTTCGCGAGGGTACTCCTGAATGCGGAGCGGGGGCGGTCGCTTCGCCTCCCTTCTTTTTGGAGGGGAGGATTTAGGGAATGGCTTTGGTGCGGCACAACCCGGATGCGGAGGCATCGCGAGAACGCTGTCGTTATTTCACCCCACCGCGCGTGCGAGGTAAGCCGCGCGCTGTGCTTTCCGGCAACCACACGCCATGCTAGCAGGGCAAAGCTTTCTTGATCAGAACCGCCTTCTTGAGCAGAACGGCTTCCTCGAGCAGAGACCAGGCGATGGACACGATCTTCGTTACCCACCGTACGGCGGACGCCATTCCGATCTGGTTCGTTACCGCCGCGAGCTACCCGGACGTGCGTAAGACGCTCGGCAAAACGCTGGGAATGGAGGCCGTCTCTTTCGCGGACGCCGCGGGCTTCGAGCCCAAGTCCGGTCGCTTTCTGCTGCTGCCGGGCAAAAACGGGCTCGGCGCCATGCTGTTCGGGCTCGAAGGCAAAGACGACCTCAAGGACCCGTTTCTGCCCGGCCGCTTGCCGCAGCAATTGCCCGACGGCGTCTATCGCTTTGCCAACGAGCCGCATGACGCGCGGCTTGCCGCGCTCGCCTTCGCCCTCGGTTCCTATCGCTTTACGCGCTACCGCAAGGCCGAGCCGCGCGCGGTCAAGCTCGATCTGGCGCAAAGTGTCGATCGCGACGATCTGCAGCGCATCGTCGAAGGCGTGACGCTGACGCGCGATCTGATCAATATGCCGGCCAACGACATGGGGCCGGCGCAACTCGAACAGGCCGCACGCAAGCTTGCTTCGCGCCACGCAGCCACCATCAATGTCGTCATCGGCGACGAGCTGTTGACGCAGAATTTTCCGCTCATCCACGCCGTCGGCCGCGCCGCCACAGGCGAGCCGCGGCTGATCGACATGTCCTGGGGCGACAGTAAGCTTCCCCGTGTGACGCTGGTCGGCAAGGGCGTCTGCTTCGACACCGGCGGTCTCGACATCAAGCCGGATGCTTCGATGTTGAACATGAAGAAGGACATGGGGGGAGCGGCGACCGCGCTCGGGCTCGCGCATATGATCATGGCGCGCGGCTTGAAGCTGCGGCTGCGCGTGCTCATTCCGGCGGTCGAGAATTCGATCTCCGCTTCGAGCTTCCGGCCGCGCGACATTTACACGTCGCGCAAAGGCATCACCGTCGAGATCGGCAATACCGATGCCGAGGGCCGGCTCGTTCTCGCCGACGCGCTGACGCTCGCCGACGAGGACAAGCCCGAACTGATCGCCGATTTCGCCACGCTGACCGGCGCCGCCCGCGTCGCGCTCGGCCCCGACGTACCGGCATTTTTTACCGACGACGATGCGCTGGCCGGCGAGCTGATGGGCTATGCCGAGGCCGAAAACGATCCGCTGTGGCGGCTGCCGTTGTGGCGGCCTTACGAGACCATGCTGGAATCCAAAGTCGCCGACATCAACAATGTCGGCGGCAGCCAGGGCGGTGCCATCACGGCGGCTTTGTTCATGCGGCGCTTCGTGGCAGCGAAATCCTGGCTGCATACCGACTTGTTCGCCTGGACGCCGTCGGCCAAGGCCGGTCGGCCCGAGGGCGGCGAATCCCAGTCCGCACGCGCGCTTTATGCGTTGCTCGCCGCGCGTTACGGCTGAGCGGCAATACACATGCGCGGCTTCGACCCTCGCGTCACTCCGGCCCGCGCCGATGTTGCGGCGAAATACCTCGAAGGCAAAGTCGCTGCGGCGCGCTATGCCGAGGGCCAAGTCATGGAAGTGGTCGAGCCGCAGGCGTCCGTGCGCCGCGAGCCGCGGCCCGATGCTCCGCTCGAAACCGAAGCGCTTAAAGGTGAGCGCGTCACGGTCTACGACAGCGATGGCGAAGGCTGGGCCTGGGGTCAGCTTAACGCCGACAATTATGTCGGCTGGCTCCCGGCAAACGCTCTCGCGCCGGCAGGCCGCCAGCCGACGCACAAAGTCGCGGCGCTGCGCAGCTTGGCGTTTCCCGGCCCCTCGATCAAATTGCCGCCCGTCGAAACGCTGCCCCTCGGCGCCAAGCTTGTCGTCGTCCGCATCGAAGATCGCCTGGCGGTGACGCACTCAAGAAGCTACGTGCCGGCGTCGCATTTGGCGCCGATCGACGAATACGAAACCGACTTCGTCGCGGTGGCGGAGCGATTTGTCGGCACCCCCTATCTGTGGGGCGGCAAGACCTCGCTCGGTCTCGATTGCTCGGGTCTGGTGCAGATAGCGCTCACCGCCTGCGGCATTGCCTGCCCGCGCGACAGCGATATGCAGGAGGCCGCGCTCGGCGCGCCCATCGCTGCCGCCGCGGATTACTCCGACTTGCGGCGCGGCGATCTGATATTTTGGAAAGGTCATGTAGCCATCGCGCGCGACGGCAGAAGCTTGCTCCACGCCAACGCGTTTCATATGGCGGTAGAGGTCGAGCCGTTTGCCGACGCGGTTGCTCGCATCCGCGAGACCGGCGGCACAATCACCGGCGTGCGGCGGCCGGTTGTGCAGAGCTGAGTTCGAGGACCCGTCGGCGTCCGCCTTAGCGGATCTCTCCGGCGATGCGAAGGACGTAAATGAGCACTTCGGCGACCGCGCGATAGAGATCGAGGGGGATCTCCTGATCGAGATCGAGGCGCGACAGTGCCACCGCCAGTTCGAGCCGCTGCGAAATTGGCACGCCGTTGGAATCGGCGAGTTCGACGATTCGTCGCGCCAGTTCGCCGCGGCCGATGGCGGTGACCCGCGGCGCGTCGGGCTTGGTATATTCGAGGGCGACCGCGAGCGCAGTGTGGCCCTCCTTCATGTCGCGCGATCCACAAAAGCGCCGGGCATCGCCAGCGGCGCGGGCGCGGCGCCGCTACGGCAATGCAGCTCGCCGGGTTCGATTTCGACGCCGCGCAAGCCCGCTTCAAGCCGCGGAAGTCCGGCGGCTAAGAACTCGGCGCTACGGCTGCGTTCGGCGTTCAATGTGACGGAGGCGCGCTGGCCGGTCAGCGCGATGCGGACATGCACCGGACCGATCGGCTCGAGATCGATCGAAAACGTCGCACGCCAAACCGGGGCGATGTCCTGGCGGTCGCGGCTGCCGCCGTCGCGTTCGATGGCCATCTGCGCCACTCCGGTGCCTTGCGCCGTCGCGACCGGGATGTCGAATATCAGGCGAGATGAATCGTTTTGCGTCCGCGCCGTGCCGTTTGTTTGCTCTCCGGGCAACGACGCGATGTGCAGCAGGGTCTGCCTGGCGATTGCCGCGTCGGTCTGATTGAGAAGATGAATGGCCTGCTCACGCGGCGTTGCCGCGGCCTGGATCGAGGCCGGAGAAGGTGCCTGCGGCACGGTCGGCGCGCCGCGATAGGGCGGCATCGGCGTGGCAGGTCGCGTCGTCGGCGGTGCTGCGGCCAGATTTTGCTGCGGCTCCGAAACCGCATTTAAATCGGGTTTCATGTCGCGCCAGTCGCTCAAGGCGCGGCGCAGGACGATCAGGGCGGCGCCGACATTGGTGGCCGCCGCGCCTGGCGGCAGTCCACCGGCCGCGACCGGTTCGGCGACGAGACCCGCTCGCATCAAGGCCGCTTTGATATCGCCGGCGCCGATCGCGTCGCCGCTTGCGATGTCGAAGCGCATCGCCAGCATTTGCGTCGCCGCGGCTAAGACCGGTTGCGGGGTGGTCGCTGCCGGCGCGGCGACGATCGTTTCCAGGTTGGCATAAAGCGCAGCCAAGCCGCCTTGCGATGCTGCGGCTCCGCGGACGATGGCCGTCGCGGCCGAAAGTGCGGCTTGCATGATGGCGGAGGCGGGCGTGGTCACGCCCGGCCGTGCCGCAAATTCGGCCGCGTCTGCCTCCGCCGCATTTGCCGGTGTAGGGCTCGCCGCGGACGATGGGCTTGCGTTTGTGCCTGATTGAAATTGGGGATCGCTCAAGATATCCGCCCGTTGCGATCCCTGCGCGCCCGGTCGATCGGAACCGCCGGCGATGGGAGTCACAACGAGTTCGGGTTGCCGCGCGGTGCCTTGAACGCTGATCGCGACGGCCGTGCCGGGCGCCAATTTCGCATCCGCTTTGGCGTCGAACGTTCCGGCTGCGGTTTGCACCCGCAGAGTCATGTCGGCGGTCTGCGCGACGACCAGGCCCGTTATGACTTGTCCGAGTTGCTGGCCGAGTTGCGGCTGTGGCGCTGTCGCCGACGCGGCGCCGGGGACTGTCGTCGTCACTATCGCGGGCACGGTGAGGGCGGTCATGGGTCGGCCGATTATCGAGGCTTCGACACTACGGTCGGAGCATGAAGGAGCTGTTAACCAAAGCTGTTGCCGTGTTTTGCGCAGCGCCGGCGACCCGATCACCGCCGCGTGGCGGGACGTGTGTGAACCAAGCGGCGCACCAGATTCCCGTCAGTTGCATCGGCCTCTTCTGGGCATTGCGAAACTGGGCCTGACCCGACAGGATGCAGGCCTAAAGAGTTTTGGGAGATCCCAAATGTCGTCGCGCCGCAACTTTCTCAAATCCACGCTTGCCGCAGGCGCGAGCGCCATGGCGTCAGCGCCGCTCGTGCGACGCGCCGCGGCGCAGCCCGCGCGGCGCATGATCGTCGATGCGCAGGTCCATCTGTGGAAGACGGAATCGCCGGACTGGCAATGGGTGCCCGGCCTGAAACCGCAACTGCCGGAGCCTTTCACCATCGAGCGTCTGGTGCCGATGATGGACGATGCCGGCGTCGATCGCGTGGTGGTCGTACCGCCGTCATGGCCGGGCGATCGTAACGACTATGGGCTGGAGGCCGCTCACCGTTATCCCGAGCGTTTCCACGTCATGGGCCGTATCCCGCTGCAGAATCCGCAATCCGCCGCGCTGCTGCCGACCTGGAAAGAACAGCCGGGGATGCTCGGCGTCCGCGTCATTTTCAACAACGAAGTCACGATCCCTTGGCTGACGGACGGGACTGCCGACTGGTTGTGGCCGGCAGCCGAAAAGGCGGGCGTGCCCGTCATGTTCTTTGCGCCGGGCCAGGTTTCGAAGTTCGGCCCGATCGCCGAGCGCTACCCGCAATTAACGCTCATCATCGACCACATGGGCTTGACCGCTGCCATGGTGAAGAATAACGCGATCCCGGCGGCGATCGATCAGGCTGTCGCGCTCGCCAAATATCCGAACGTCAGCGTCAAACTGTCGGGTTCGCCCGGCGTTTCGCTCGAACCCTATCCGTTCCGAGACGTTACGGTGCATCTGCACCGCGTGTTCGATGCCTATGGGCCGCAGCGTTGCTATTGGGGCACCGATATGACGAACTCGTTCGCCAAGGCGACTTACCGGCAGCGCATCACTCATTTCACCGAAGAGCTGGGCTTTCTATCGGAGAGCGACAAGGATTGGGTCATGGGACGCGCGATCCTGGCGCGGCTGAAATGGACTTGAATAGCGATTCATCATTGAGCGGGGAGCAGGTGCAATGAGCGGCACAGAGTTAAACCCGGCGACGGCGCCGCACATTCCGCAAGGTGAGCCACCGCACAGATGGCGGCACTTGAACTTTTGGATCTGGGAACTGCCGTTCAGCGCGGTGCTGATCCTGACCATGATCGGCGTTGCCTATACCAGTTTTTCCAAAAAGCCGATTACCGGCTACTGGGAACTGTTGGCGCCGCTGATCGCGCTGGTATGTGTCGGCGCCGGATGGCATCGCGCGAGCGACTCTTCCGCCCGATTGCGATTGATCGCGACCCAGGCGCTGCATTGGGTGGCGTTCCTGGTGGTGATGAACATGCTGCTGTTGTCGAGCGTGCAGCGGGATTTCAGCGCCGCCGCCACCGGGCTTGCCATTTTCACTTTGCTCACGCTCGGCACCTTCACCGCGGGCGTGCACGTGTTGTCATGGCAAGTCTGTCTGCTCGGCGTCATTATGGCGCTTGGCATTCCGGCGATCGCCTGGGTCGAAAACTCGGCCTTGATCCTGGTACTGGTGGCCGGCGTGATCCTTGGAATTGCCGCGGTGGTGTGGTGGCATTTCCACGAAAAACGGGTTCGTAGCGCTTAGTTTCATTCGCGCGGATCGTGGCCTGTGTCACGACGTTGTTTCTGATTGCCCCGGATGCCGGCCGGCGCGTTGCGGCAGAACCAGAATACAAACGACAATAAAAGCGCCGATGACAGCCGTTGCAATCGGACGGCTCAAGGCTAGTCCGCCGTCGCCTTTCGGCTTGTCGAGAAAATCACCGACGGTCGCGCCGAGCGGCCGCGTCAGGATAAAGGCGGCCCAGAACAAAAACACCCGCGAAACGTTTGTCCAAAAATAGGCGCCAGCCAGCAGCGCCAGCGCGCCCGCGAACAACAACGCTCCGCCATCGTAGCCAAGTCCGGTGTCATCGGCCGTCCAGTCGCCGAGCGCGGTACCGAGAGTCTGCGAAAAGGTGATGGCGAGCCAATAGAATGCTTCCACTTTCGGCGTGTTGACGGTCGCGACCGAGATCGACCCGAGCGACCAATACCAGACGCCGAGCGTGGTGATCAGGCAGGCGAACAAGACCGACGTGCCGCCGGCGTAGCCAATGCCCAATGAGCGGTCGGCAAAGTCTGCCATCGTCGTGCCGGCGGTGGTCGAGGCGACGATCGTGGCCCAATACAGGATCGGATGGAATTCCCTAGCCGCGATCTGGAGAAATACGAAAACAATCAGCAGCGACAGAAATAGCGCTGTGCCGAGAAGGTAGCCCCAGTTTAGTGTCATCGTCACGGTGTCGCCGCCGGTTTCGCCGAGCGTGGTCGCCGCGATCTTGATGAGCCAGAACACGAGCGTAACCTCGGGAACCTTGCTCGCGGCTCGTGTTACGGTGCCCATCATCCGGCCTCCTGCGGTTATTTCGGGTGCCAATAGCGGCGGTCGCCGGCCAAAATATGTTTATCGCGCGTTATGGGAGCGGGTCGCGGGATTTATTCCGTCTGCTTGCTCAATCTTCTCTCATAAAGATGTTATCGGAAACGGGGCGTCGGTCTTTTTGGCAGGGAATAAACGCTGAGTTTTGCGGTCTTTTCCGCGTGGCCGCTACGGCCGTTTCTTAACCCGGAGAGATGACCATGTTCAGCAAGATAAAAATCGCGCTTGCCGCCGTAATCGTTCTCGGCACCGCCATTGCGGCCTCGGCCGCGACCAACCCGGCGGTCAGTCATGCCAACGGATCGGCGGTCTATAACCTGATCCCTGGCTACGATAAGGACGGCCGCACGGTCGGGATACCCGACCCCGACAAGTTCGCCACCCAGGCGAAGCGTTCCTGATCGCATCGGCACAAAGCGAGCGGCGGTTTTTTCGCTCGCCGAAACGGTAAGGCCGTCCTGATCGGCGGCCTTATCCGCTATTTTTTTGAAAATCGGCCAGCCTGGCACACAAAAGCAGTCGCCGCCGCGCGAGGCATGTATTACCATTCGCGCGTCGCTATGAGGGCTGAGCCGAAATCGTCATGGCCGGACGTGTCGAGGGGAAGGTGGCGCTCGTTACCGGTGCCGGTTGCATTGGGCCGGGCTGGGGCAACGGCCGTGCCGCGGCGGTGCTGTTTGCGCGCGAAGGGGCCAAGGTTTTTGCCGTCGACAAGAACGCCGACGCGATGACCGAGACGGTCGCGCGCGTCGGCAATGACGGTGAAATCGCGACGCATGTCTGCGACATGCTCGACGACGCGCAGGTCGGCGCCATGACGGAAGCTTGCCGTAAAAGATTCGGCCGCATCGACATTCTCCTCAACAATGTCGGCGGCTCGGCCTCAGGCGGCGCCGCCGAAATCTCGGAAGAGAGCTTCGACAATCAGATCGATTACAATCTCAAGAGCGTTTTCCTCGCCTGCCGTCACGCGATCCCGGTGATGATCGGGCAGGGCGGCGGCGCCATCGTCAATACGGCATCGAGCTCCGGGATCCGCTTCACCGGCTCGCCGCAGATCGGCTATGCCTCGGCCAAGGCCGCGGTCATCCAGTTTTCGCGGGTGACCGCCGTGCAATATGCCGCGAACGGCATCCGCGTAAACACGGTGGTGCCGGGGCAGATGCACACGCCGATGGTCGAAGCCCGCCTCGCCAAGCAGCGTTCCGGCGGCGATATCGAGGCCTTGCTCAAATCCCGCGTTGCGCGTATCCCGCTCGGCTTCATGGGCGACGGTCGCGACACGGCGAATGCCGTTCTGTTCCTCGCCTCCGATGAAGCGCGCTTCATCACCGGCACCGAGATCGTCGTCGACGGCGGCATGACCGCGCGCTGCGATTGATCATGCGAAAGTAGCGTTGAGCCAATGTCCAGCCGTCCCGACGATCTCACCCCGACCATCCCGCCACCGGACCCGAATCCGAAAAAGCCGCAGTTCAAGCTGCCGCCGCTGGCGTGCGATTCGCATTTTCACGTCTTCGGTCCGCACCGGAAATTTCCTTTCGCGCCGAACCGGCCGTTCACGCCGGCCGACGCACCGAAGGAAGACTTGTTCCGCCTGCACGCTTTCCTCGGCTTCGAGCGCGGCGTCTTTGTGCAATCGACCTGCCACGGCAGCGATCACTCGGCTCTGGTCGATCTTCTCGCCGCCGGCGAGGGACGCTATCGCGGTGTCGCTTTGCTCGAGCCGTTGATGCGGCAAGAAGAAGTCGACCGCCTCGACGAGGCCGGCGTGCGCGGCGTGCGGCTGCATTTTTTTCCTCGTCTCGGCGCGCCGATGCCGGTTGCCGACATGCGCAGGGTGATCGAGCTGGTCGAGCCGTATGGCTGGCACATCGCCATCCACACCGGCGGCGATGGCATCGTGGACTTGTATGATTTTATCCGCTCGATCGATGCGCCGGTCGTGATCGACCATATCGGCCGCGTCGATGTCGGCGAGGGGCTCAAGGGGAAGGCGTTTTCGGTGCTGCGGCGTTTGCTCGATGCCGGCAATATCTGGGTCAAGCTGTCGGGCACCGATCGCATCACCAAACAGCCGTACCCTTACGCCGACGCGGTGCCGTTTGCGCGCGAACTCGCCGCGCATGCGCCGGAGCGGGTGGTGTGGGGCACCGACTGGCCGCATCCGAATCATACCGCCGTGCCCAACGACGGCGATCTCGTCGACCTCATTCCACAGATCGCGCCGGACGCGAAAATGCGTCAGCTCATGCTGGTCGACAATCCGACAAGACTGTTCGGTTTTTGAGCCGACACCGCGCTGGCGCGGATTTCCACACAGAGCATTGCGGGGTTTTGATCTAAATCAAAAAGCGATGCGGCACGCGGCCTATGCTGCCGTCGCTGGGGGGGTAGAGGAGCGGTCATGACTGCACCTACCGGACATGAATGTCATTCAATCCATATTTCCGAAATGCTGGAGCGCCTCGGTCTTGAACTGGGCGGCGGCGAGGTTTTGGGCCTAAGTTACGCCACTGCGCTGCACCGCTGCGAGGATTGTCCATCCGAACAGGCCTGCCGCGATTGGCTCGCCACCATGCCGGCGTCGGCTGCTCGCGCGCCGCGCTTCTGCCCGAATGCCGATATCTTCTTTGAATTTCAGGCCGATCAATCCGGGCCGCGGCGCCAACATTGATCAGCTCGCGGATCGCTGTTAGGTCCGCGACACTTTGCTCGCCGGAGCGGCCGACGGTACCTCATCGGTGATCACCTTGAAGCCCGCGAGCGTACACGGGCCGAACGAGGTCACGATCGCTACGTCGGTGGCATCGCGCCCGCGCGCCATCAGGATGCGGCCGATCCGCGGCTTGTTGTGGCGGGCGTCGAGCGTGTACCAACGGCCGCCGAGATAGACTTCGAACCAGGCGCTGAAGTCCATCGGGGTGTCGTCCGGCGGCACGCCGATGTCGCCGAGATAGCCGGTGCAGTAACGCGCGGGTATGTTCATGCAACGGCACAACGTCACCGCGAGGTGAGCGAAGTCGCGGCACACGCCGCGCTTCTCCACATAGGCGTCGAACGCGGTCTTGGTCGGGCTGGCGTGCGCATAGCTGAAGGCGATGTGACCGTGGACGTAATCGCAGATCGCCGTCACCAGCGGCCAACCTTTGCGAACCTGTCCGAACAGCGACCACGCAATATTGGTGAGGCGATCGGTCTCGCAGTAGCGGCTACCGAGCAGATAGAGCAAGACGTCTACCGGCAAGTCTTCCAATTCATGCTGCTCGGCCTGCGGGGCCGTCGCGTCGGGCTCGCCTTTGTCCTGCACCAGAAAGTCCGTCGACAGGGTCAGCCGACCGGCAGGCGCGCGGATGACGTGGCAGAAATTGCCGAAGCTGTCGTGATAGGTGTTGGCGAGGAGCGGCGGATTGAGCCTCATGCGATCGAGCGTCAAGAGATCGGAGAAGCGTGACGGATGCACGCTCAGCGCCAGGATCATCGGCGTCGGTTGCGGGCAGTCATAGGAGATTTCGTAACCCGCGCGAATCTTCATCGCGAACTCTTCACTGCGCATAACCCGAGCGTTGTATCATTTGCGCTAAGAATAAGACGGCAACAAGGTACCATTGCTCTTGCGCCCCGCGCTCGCGGAACTATCGCTGTAGTTGTCGGCCGGACTCATCGTCCCATGCCGGTGCTAAGAGCCGCTCCGCCGTGACCTTGACCGCGACTTTCATGGCGAGATGATCCGACGCGGCTCCGATCCACGTGCCTTGCAGGGGAATCGTCACCCGCGGCTCGCAGGCGACTGCGACGCGCACAAGATCCTGGTTCCCCAACTTGCCGCTCGATGGGTCGAAGTCGACCCAGCCCGGGCCGGGAACGTAGACCTGGACCCAAGCGTGGGTGTTGCCGCCGCTCAGCTCGTCTTCATCGTCATCCCCCAGATGCAGATATCCGGACACGAATCGCGCGGCCAATCCAAGCGAGCGCAGCGCCGCAATCATCAGCACGGCAAGATCCCGGCAACTCCCGCTCATGAGCTGCAGGGTGCGGGCCGGGTCCTGGACACCTTTCTCGTGTCGCGCCCCGTGCTTGAAGGTCCGATGGATGGTCCGCGTCATGTTGACGAGGAGGTCGTGGGTGTCGGCCGATCCGTCCGGTCGAAGGAAGCTTAGAGCCCAGGCGTCGAGCGGAGGATAGGGCTGGGGCGGTGCGACGAAACGCGCGAGCTTGGAGCCGACCTTCGCGCCATAGACGAACGGATAGGTGCGGGCGAAGTCCTCGATATCGCCTTCGCGGAAGCTGGTCGGCGCCTGGTCGATGCGAATGGTGCTTTTGAAGCGAAGCGCCGAGGCCCGGCGCGCGAAACGGGCGATGGCGACGTGATTGCCGAACGCATCCCGCGTCCAGGACAGTTCGCTCGGCTTGGGCGTAATTTCAAGGCCGGATTCGAGGACCTTTTGGTCCTCGTCATCGCGCGGACGGAGCATCATGCGGTGCTCGCCGAAGGCGACCGGCCGTTTATAGTGATATGTCGTCAGGTGCCTGATAGTTAGAATCGGCATTGCAGCCCCACGTCGTGGCCGATTCACTACCATGCATTTTCCGCGCCAATGTCGATTTCGTCCCTACCCCGGTAGTTTTCAACAGTGTGGACGCCAATGAATGCGATGCCGGATAACCTGTTGGCGGCCGATGAGCCGGCACCGGTCACGGTTTTCAACGAAAACGGCGCCTCGCCGCTCCTGATCGTTGCCGATCACGCTGGGAATTTTATGCCGCGTGCTCTTGGCCGGCTCGGCCTGCCGCAGGCCGAATGCGAACGCCACATCGCCTGGGACATCGGCATCGGCGCCGTTTGTCGGCATCTGGCGGCCGCGCTTGATGCCACAGTGGTGCAGCAGAACTACTCGCGCCTCGTCATCGACTGCAACCGCACGCCGGGCACCGCAACGTCGATCCCGGAAATCAGCGAGCTCACTCCGGTACCGGGAAATATCGGCCTCAGCGAAGGCGACAAGGCCGCGCGCGAAGGCGAGATTTTCCGGCCCTACCACGAGCGAATTGAAGCGGAGCTCGAGCGGCGGCGTCAAGCGCGCCTGCCTGTGGCGCTGATTGCGATGCACAGCTTCACGCCTGTCTACAAGGGCGTGGCGCGGCCCTGGCATGCCGGCGTGCTCTACAATCGCGATCCGCGCTTTGCCCATCTCCTGATGGCGCTCCTGAAAGCCCAAGCAGGGCTCGCGGTCGGTGACAACGAGCCCTACAGCGTGACCGACGAGTCGGATTACACCATTCCGGTGCACGGCGAGCGACGCGGCTTGCATCACGTGGCGATCGAGATCCGCCAGGATTTGATCACGCAAGACCCAGGTCAGCAAAAGTGGGGCGCGCTGTTCGCGCGATTGCTGCCGCAGGTGTACGAGGATTTGCTCGCGGCCGAGTCGCGCAGACCGGCGTGAAATCGTCCGTCAAGTCTACGCGGCCGGCGCCTTTTCCAGTGCGTGGTCATGGCCAAGCCCGAGCACGATGACCATGGCCAGGATTGCAAGCCCCGCAATCAGCAGCAAACCGCCCGCGAAGCTGCCGGTCGCGTCCTTGATCCAGCCCATGGCATAGGGTCCGAAAAAGCCCGACAGATTGCCGACCGAGTTGATCACGGCGATGCCCGCAGCGGCCGCGCTGCCGGACAGCACCGCGGTCGGCAGCGTCCAGAACAAAGGCAGCGCCGCGAACACGCCACAGGCGCCCACGGTGAAGGCAACCATGGTCAACACCGGGTCGGCGGTCAGCGTCGATGCGGCGATACCGACAGCGGCGATCACCAGCGCGACCGCAAGATGACCTTTGCGCTCGGTCCTGGCATCCGAACGGTGGCCGTACCACACCATGAACGCGGCGCCGATCGCATAGGGGATGGCGGTAACCCAGCCGGTCATGGCGTTCGACAGCCCGAACGCCTTGATGATCTGCGGCAGCCAGAAGCCGACCCCGTAAACGCAGGCGACGTCGCCGAAATAGACCAGCGCCAGCGCCCAGACGCGCGGATTGAGGATGGCCTGTCCGACCGAAAGCTTGTGCGCTGCCTCGCGCTGCCGGCGCTCGGCATCGAGCCGTTCGCCGAGCCAAATGCGCTCGTCGGCCGTCAGCCAAGCCGCGTCGGCCGGCTTGTCGGTGAGATAGAAATAGGTGACGAAGCCGAGCAGCACCGCGGGCGCGGCCTCGATGACGAACAGCCACTGCCAGCCGCTCAATCCGACGACGCCGTCCATGCCGAGGATCATGCCGGAAATCGGCGCGCCGATGACCGACGACAGCGGAATCGCCGCCATGAACGAGCCGATGATGCGGCCACGATAAACCGACGGGAACCACAGCGTCAGATAGAAGATAATGCCGGGAAAGAATCCGGCTTCGGCGAAGCCGAGGAGCGTGCGCACGGTGTAGAAGGTGGTGTCAGCGCCAAAGCCGGTCGCTTGCGCAATGGCCGGGATGAACGCCATCAAAGCGGACAGGACGCCCCAGCTGATCATGATGCGCGCGATCCACTTGCGCGCGCCGAAGCGGTCGAGAAACAGATTCGACGGCACTTCGAAGATGAAATAGGCGAGGAAGAAGATGCCGGACCCGAAGCCGAACATGGTGGCGGTCAGACCGAGCGCCTTGTTCATGGTGAGCGCGGCGAAGCCGACATTCACGCGATCGAGATAGGCGATGAAATAGCAGACCATCAGGTACGGAATGAGCCGCGCCGAAACCTTCCCGATGGTGCGGGCTTCTATATTCTGCATGTGTCCTCCCCCGAGCGCCCATCTTTGTCGACGAGCGAAACGCGTTCAATGTCTTATCACCGTGACGTGCGTGAACCTAGCCCGAGACGCCGGGTCACAGGCGGTCTAATGCACCGCAGCAAAATCCCTATTCGATGACCTCGTCGGCACTGTTATGTCGTTACTGCGCAACGACGCCTTCGGGCACGGGTACCGTTTCGAGCTTGAATGCCGCGGCGAACAGCGCGCGCGTATAGTCGGTCTTGGGGTTGCGAAACAGTTCAGCGGCGTCGCCCGCCTCGACGACAAGACCATGGCGCATGACAACCAGGCGGCTCGCCAGTGCCGCGACCACGCGCAAATCGTGCGAAATGAACAAATAAGTGAGATTGTGCCGCTTCTGCAAGCCGCGCAACAGATCCACCATCTGCGCCTGGATCAGCATATCGAGCGCGCTGGTCGGTTCGTCGAGCACGATGAAACTCGGCTCCAGCACGACGGCGCGCGCCACCGCGATGCGCTGGCGCTGGCCGCCGGAGAATTCATGCGGAAAGCGAAAACGTAATCCGGGGTCGAGGCCTACGTCTTGCAGCGCCTTGATCACCCGCTCATCGCGTTGCCGGTCGGTCAGCCCGGGTTGGTGGACCTTGAGCCCTTCCTTGATGATGTCGGCTACCGACATGCGGGGCGACAGCGAGCCATAGGGATCCTGGAATACGATCTGCATGTCGCGGCGATACGGACGCATCTCCTTGAAATTTAGGTCTTCGAGTGGATGACCCATGAAGGCAATCGGCCCGTCGGAGGAAATCAGCCGCAGGATGGCGCGTCCCAGCGTCGACTTGCCGGAGCCGGATTCTCCGACCACGCCTAGCGTCTCTCCCTTACGCAACGTGATAGTCAAACCATCGCAGGCTTTGACGTGGCCGACCACCTTGCGCAGCACGCCGCGAGTGATCGGAAACCAGACTTTGAGATGGGTCGTCTCCAACAGCACCGGCGCGTCGGGTTGCGGCGGCGCCGGATCGGGCCGCGGTTCGGCGGCGAGCAGCGCGCGAGTATAGGGATGTTCGGGTGCGCTGAAGACCTGCTCGACGGCGCCGGTTTCGACGATCTTGCCGTCCTTCATCACGCAGACTCGTTGCGCAATTTTCCGCACGATGCCGAGATCGTGGGTGATGAACAAAAGCGACATGCCGAGCCGCTTCTGGATGTCCTTCAACAGCGCGATGATTTGCGCCTGCACAGTGACGTCGAGCGCGGTGGTCGGCTCGTCGGCGATCAGGAGATCGGGCTCGTTGGCGAGCGCCATGGCGATCATCACGCGCTGGCGCTGGCCGCCGGAAAGCTGATGCGGGTAGCTCTTGAGCCGGGATTGCGGGTCGGGAATGCCGACCTGGTCGAGCACTTCGAGGGTTCGTGCGCGGGCGGCCGCGCCAGTTAGTCCGCGATGCAGCAGCAAAATCTCGCCAATCTGCTTCTCGATCGTGTGCAGCGGATTGAGCGAGGTCATCGGCTCTTGGAACACGATGGTGATGTCGTCGCCGCGCACTTTTCGGATTTCGCGCTCGGGAAGCGCCAAAAGATCTCGGCCGTGAAACAGGATGCTGCCCGAGGGATGCCGTGCCGCCGGGTAGGGCAGGAGCTTGAGGATCGACAGCGCGGTTGCCGATTTGCCGGAGCCGGATTCGCCGACCAGCGCCAGGCATTCGCCTTTCGGAATGTCGAACGAAACGTGGTCAACCGCGAGGGTCTCGCGGCCGCCGGAGCGGAAAGCGATGGAGAGATCGCGAACGGAAAGACAGAGTTCTTCACTCATGCATAAGTCTTTCGCGGATCGAACGCGTCGCGCACCGCTTCGCCGATGAAGATTAGAAGCGACAGCATCAGCGCGACGGTAAAGAAGCCGGTGAGGCCAAGCCACGGCGCCTGCACATTGGCCTTGCCTTCCGACAGCAATTCGCCGAGCGACGGCGAGCCCGGCGGCAGGCCGAAGCCGAGGAAGTCGAGCGCGGTGAGCGTCATCACCGACGACGACATGATGAAAGGCAGAAACGTCATCGTCGCCACCATGGCGTTGGGCAACAGATGCCGGTACATGATGACCTTGTTGGAGACGCCGAGGGCGCGGGCCGCCTGGATATATTCGAAATTGCGTCCGCGCAGGAATTCGGCGCGCACCAGGCCGACGAGGCGCACCCAGGAGAACAGCAGCAGAATCCCCAGGAGCACGAAGAAGCCCGGCACCAGCACCGAGGAAATGATCAGGAGCAGATAAAGCTCAGGCACCGAGGTCCAGATTTCGATGAAACGCTGGAACAGGAGATCGGTCCAGCCGCCAAAATAGCCCTGCACGGCGCCGGCGGCGATGCCGATGACCGACGACACGATGGTCAGCACCAGTCCGAACAGCACCGAAATGCGGAAGCCGTAGATCAGCCGCGCCAGCACGTCGCGGCCCTGGTCGTCGGTGCCGAGCCAGTTCATTTCGAGTGAGCCGCATTTGGAGTAGCCGTTCTTGGCGGCGAAGTCGCAATCGGACTCGTTTAACATCCAGGTCGGCTTGGACGGAAATGCCGAAGGTGGCCGATCGCTAATGGTGTTGTAGGAGAAACGGATCGGCGCCCAGATTTCGATGGCGTTATGCTCATCGAGAAATTTCTGCAGATAAGGATCGCGGTAATCGGCGGCGGTGCCGAGCACGTCGCCGAAGTCGGTGTCGGGGTAGGTGATGAAGACCGGAAAGAAGTTCTTGCCGTCATAGTGGATGAACAGCGGCTTGTCGTTGGCGATGAACTCGGCCAGCAGGGAAACGATGAACAGCGCCATGAACAGCCACAGCGACCAGTGGCCACGCCGATTGGCCTTGAAGTTCTGCCAGCGCCGGACGTTGATCGGCGAAAATTCAAAATTGATCGGTAGCAAGGCAAGCCCGAGCGGACCGGCCGGCTCGAGATCCGGCCCGGCGCCCGTGGTGACGTCGGGGGTTTTGAAGCGTTCTTCGGCGCGGGTGCTATCGTCCACCTCACACCTCCCGCGTCTCGAAATCGATGCGCGGATCGATCCAAGTATAAGTGAGATCGGAGATCAGATTGACGACAAGGCCGACCAGCGCGAAAATATACAGATTGGCGAACACCACCGGATAATCGCGGTTGAGCACGCTCTCGAAGCTCAACAGGCCGAGCCCGTCGAGCGAGAAGATGGTCTCGATCAACAGCGCGCCGGCGAAGAAGGCGGACACGAAGGCCGCCGGAAAACCGGCGATCACCAAGAGCATGGCATTGCGGAAAATATGGCCGTACAGCACCTGCCGCTCGGTGCAGCCTTTGGCGCGCGCGGTGAGCACGTATTGCTTGCGCAATTCTTCCAGGAACGAATTCTTGGTGAGCAGCGTCATGGTGGCGAAAGCCGCCAGCCCCATCGAGATGATCGGCAGCGTCAGATGCCAGAAATAATCGAGAATCTTGTGCCACCAGGCAAATTGCGCCCAGCCGTCCGACGTCAATCCGCGCAGCGGAAAGATCTGGAAGAACGAGCCGCCGGCAAACAGAATGATGAGCAGGATGGCGAACAGGAAGCCGGGAATGGCGTAGCCGACGATGATGATGCCGGAGGTCCAGGTGTCGAACTGCGAACCGTCGCGCACCGCCTTGCGGATGCCGAGCGGTATCGAGATCAGATAGCTCAAAAGCGTCATCCAGACGCCGAGCGAGATCGAGACCGGCAGCTTCTCCTTGATCAGCTGCAGCACGCTGACGTCGCGGAAATAGCTGTTGCCGAAATCGAAACGCAGATAGTGCCACATCATGATGGCGAAGCGTTCATAGGCCGGCTTGTCGAAGCCGAATTGCTTTTCCAGGCTTTTGATGAATTCGGGATCGAGCCCCTGGGCGCCGCGATATTTGGACGCGACGTCGGATTGGCCGCCGCTCGGCATCGCGCCGCGGGCGCCGAAGTCGCCGCTGGCGGAGCCGGATATGCGTGAGGTCGCCCCGGTATCGGTGCCGGAGAGCTGCGCGATGACGCGCTCCACCGGCCCCCCCGGCGCGAATTGGACGACCACGAACGAGACCAGCATGATGCCGAAGACGGTCGGGATCATGAACAATATGCGACGAAGGATGTAGGCTGCCATTGCGTCCGGTACTACCCCGATTTCGACGGTTTACCCAGCGGCGCCTAGTTTGCTCGCACCGCCGGATGACGGCAACACGACGCCGCACCGCGACAGCGTCCCTATACCACGCGTCATCTTAGCCTGCCCGCGGGATTTTCGCTGCTTTGTCCGGGGCATACCACCAAGTGTCCGGAATGCCCCGGAAATAGCGCGGTTGGGCGGCCGGCCGGGCGAAAACGTCCCAATAGGCGATCCAGTGCGAGGCCTTATACCAGTTCGGAATCCAGTAGCGGCCGGCGCGGATCACCCGATCAAGCGCCCGGCAGGCGGTCACCAGAGCCGGGCGTGAGTCGGCCGCGATGATGGCGTCGATCAGCGCATCGATCACCGGATCCGCCATGCCGGAGAGGTTGTTCGAGCCTTTCAAGGCCGCGGCCTGCGCCGAGAAGAACGAGCGCAATGAGTCGCCCGGCGTCGACGAGAAGTTGAATCGGTCGATGGTGATGTCGAAATCGAAGCCGTCGCGCCGGGAACGGTATTGCACCGGATCGACGATGCGCAGCGTGGCGTCGATGCCCAGAGCGCCGAGATTTCTGATGAAGGGCATGTGGTGCGGCTCGAACGACGGCTCGTCGATCAAGAACTCGATGGTCAGCGGTGCGCCGTCCGGCAACACGCGCTTACCCTCCTTGATGACGCAGCCGGCGTCCGCCAGGAGTTGCGCCGCCTTGCGCAGCAGCGCGCGATCCTGGCCGGAACCGTCCGACACCGGGGGCGAATAGGGCGCGCCGAACACCTCGTCGGGTACGCGGCCGCGGAACGGCTCGAGCAACGCCACCTCGTCGACGCTGGGCAGGCCTTGCGCCATCATTTCGGAATTCTGGAACACCGAGACGGTGCGCAGATAGGATCCGTACATGATGGTCTTGTTGGTCCATTCGAAATCGAACGCATCGTTGAGCGCCTCGCGCAGCCGCCGGTCGGCAAATTTCTGCCGCCTCGTATTGATGAACCAGCCTTGCGCGCCCGACGGCGTCGCGTCGGGAATCTCGTCGCGCTTGACGCGGCCGTCCTTCATGGCGGGAAAATCGTAGCGCGTCGCCCAAAACCGCGAGGTGAACTCCTCGCGGAACAAATAGCTGCCTGCCGAAAAGCCCTCAAAGCCGACGTCGCGATCGCGGTAATATTCAAAACGCACGACGTCGAAATTGTTCAGCCCGCGCCCGACCGGTAGCGCGGCGCCCCACCAATCCTTGACGCGGGCATATTCGATATAGCGGCCCGGCTCGAAGCGGCCGACCTGATAGGGGCCCGAGCCGAGCGGCACATCGAGGGTGGATTGGTCGAACGGACGTGTCGCGTAATAAGCGCGCGAAAAGATCGGCAGGCCGGCTGTGAACAGCGGCACGTCGCGCGCGCGTTTCGGCGCGAAGCTGACCGTAACTGTGGCGTCATCCTCCGCCGCGGCGCCGGTGAAGTCGCGCAGCGACTGGCTGATGATCGGGTGGCCCTTGGCTTTTAGCGTATTGAGCGAGAAGGCGACATCCTGCGCAGTGAGCGCCGAGCCGTCGTGGAATTTGGCCTCGGGCCGGATCAGGAATTGATAAACAAGGCCGTCGGCCGAGCGGCGCACTTTGGCTGCGGCGAGCCCATACATGGCGTCCGGCTCATCGCCGCAACGCACCATCAGACTGGCGAAGGTCAACTCCATGCCCTGCGCCGCGTCGCCTTTGAGAATGAAGCTGTTGAGCGAGTTGAAGGTGAGGAAATTCTGATTGTAGACCTGATCCGGCCCGATCTGCGAAAACGTGCCGCCCTTCGGTGCGGCCGGGTTGACGTAGCGGAAATGCGCAAAGTCGGGCGGATAGGACAGATCGCCGAAGGACGAAAGGCCGTGCGCTTCGATCGCTATGTCGGCGCGGGCCGGGCGGATACGGGCGTGCAGCGCCACAGCCGCAACGGCGGCAGGGAGCGACAGCACGCTTCGGCGCGAAAGAGGAGCCATCAATCCGGGCGGTTATCCCGTCTTTGCGGCTTTTTCGGCGTCCCACCACCACACGGTCGGGAACGCCGCCCGGCCGTATTTCGGCATCGGGTCGGGATGACCGAAACGGTCCCAGCGTGCGGTGCGCACATAGGGGTAACTCCATTGCGGCACGACGTAAAAGTTCCACAGTAAGATACGGTCGAGCGCACGCGTCGCCGCTTCCAGCTCGGCGCGGTTCTTGGCAAAGACGATATGCTCGATCATGGCGTCGACGGCCGGATTCTTGATACCGATGACATTGTCGGATCCGGGCTCATCGGCGGCTTGCGAGCCCCAATACCCGCGCTGCTCGTTGCCGGGTGACAGCGTTTCGCCCCACCCATAGGTAATGATGTCGAAATCCCAAGACCGCAGCCGATTGACGAATTGCGTCTCGTCGACGGTGCGCACACTCGTCGTGATGCCGAGACGGTCGAGCGAGGGTTTGTAGAACAGGAAGACGCGCTCGAAATTCGGATCTTCAGCCAAAAACTCGACGGTGAAGGGCTGGCCGCTCTTGGCATCGACCAATTGCTGGTCGCGCACCTCGTAACCGGCCAAGTGGAACAGCCGCACCGCTTCGCGCAGATTGTCGCGTATCTGTTCCGGGGTGGCGTTGATCGGATTGATGTAAGGCTTCTTGAAGAGCTCGGGCGGCACCTTGTCGCGCACGGTTTCGAGCAGTTCGAGTTCGCGCCCGCTCGGCAGCCCGGTGGCGGCGAGCTCGGTGCCTTCGAAATAGCTGGCGATGCGTTTGTACTGGCCGAAGAAAATCTGCTTGTTCATCTCCTCGAAATTGAACGCGTAATTGAAGGCAAGTCGCACCCGCGGATTGGCAAATTTGTCGCGGCGGATGTTGAAGGTAAAGGCTTGCATCACGCCGCTACTGCGGATCGGAAATTCCTCGAGCAAGACGCGCTTGTCGTTGACCGCCGGGAAGTCGTAAGCGGTGGCCCAGTTCTTGGCGCTATTCTCGGTGCGCCAATCGACGGTGTCGGCCTTGAACGCCTCCAATGCGACCGTTGTGTCGCGGAAATATTCGTAGTGCAACTCGTCGAAATTATTGCTGCCGATATTGACGTTAAGTCCGTTGCCCCAATGATCCTTCACCCGTTCGTAGACGATGCTGCGGCCCGGAGAAAACTCCTTGATGCGGTAGGCGCCGCTGCCGAGCGGCGGCTCGAGCGTGGTTGCGCCGACGTCACGTTGCTTGCCGTTGCCGTCGGTGCCTTGCCACCAGGCCTTGGGCAGGACGGTCAGTTGGCCGACGATCTGCGGCAGTTCGCGGTTGCCCGGCCCGTCGAAAGTGAAGGTGATATCGCGATCGCCGGTCTTTTCGACCTTGGCGACGTGGCGGTAATAGGCCGAAGCTTGCGGACTGTATTTCTTGAAGGCCTCGTAGGAAAAAATCACGTCGTCCGGCGTGACCGGCGTGCCGTCCTGCCATTTGGCCGCGGCGCGCAATCGATAAGTCGCCGACGAGTAGTCGTCCGGATAGCTCACCGCCTCGGCGAGCAGGCCGTATTCGGCCGATACTTCGTCGAGCGAGCCGACCGCGAGCGTCTCGTAGATGAGATCGATGCCGGCGGCGAGCGAGCCTTTGACACCCGCAACCACCCTATTGAAATTGTCGAATGTGCCGACCGCGATCTGCCGCGCCGTGCCGGTCTTCGGCGCGGTCGCGTTGACATAGTCGAAGTGCTTAAAGCCCGGCGGATATTTCAGGTCGCCGAAAAGCGACGTGCCGTGCCGCCAGTTTTTTTCTTCGGCGGCCGCTTCGGCCAGTGCGGCAGTGGTCCATTGCGGCAGTGGCAGCCCTCGCGCCGCAACGGCGAGCAGGGCGGAAGTCAGCAGGGATCGGCGGTTCACCGGCATCTCCAATCGGGTCCAATCGGGTCTATGGTAGCGGTCGATGCCGGGCATTATCCGGCTTTTCCATGACAGCGCCAGTGTGCCGATGTGCACGGCGACGAAATGCACTTTAGGTCGTGACGCGGCGCGGCAGCAACCGATCGGCAGGGGCGAACGTCGGTTATGACTTGGTCGACAATGACTTGGTCGACAATGACTTGGTCGACAATGACTTGGCCGCCAATTACTTGGCCGGCGTGGCGGCGCCCTGCGCCGTCGGCAGCGGCACGGGATTGGGGGAGAGCGAATCGAGATAGGCAATGACGTCGGCGCGCTGCTTTTCGTTCGACAGGCCGGCAAAGGTCATTGCAGTGCCCGGAGCGTAGGCGCTGGGTTTGGCCAGCCACGCATTGAGCGCATCGAAGGTCCAGGTGCCGCCCTTGGCCTTGAGCGCAGCCGAAAAGCTAAACCCCGTCGCGGACGCCACCGGACGGCCGACGACCCCGTAAAGGTCCGGACCGACCTTGGCCCCGGCACCTTCCTGGAAATTATGGCAGGCTTGGCATTGCTTGGCGACTGCGGCACCGCGCTCGGCCGAGGCGCTTGCCAACAGGGTCGCGATCGGCGTTTCGGCGGGCGCTGCCGGCGCCGCGGCGCCGCCCGGCGAGCCGTGCGAGGTCACGGCGATTTCGTAACCGGGCTTTGCCGGCGGCTCCGGGGTAAAGATCGCGCCGGACGCGATATGCATGGCGACCAGGACCAGGCAGGTGCCCAACAGGGCGCCGAGAATCTTGTTGAGCTCGAACGAATTCATCGCTGGATGGCTCCGCAGCGGGAGTGGGGTGGGCAGTGCACAATTAGCCAGTTTGCCCCGCCTCTTGCAACCCGTATAAGCACCCCAGAGCATGATCCCGAAAAGTGGTCACCGGTTTTCGGAAAGTTCATGCACAAGCAAAATGCTAGAGCCTGATTTTGACTGATCATAACCAGGCTCTAGCGCCCTTGCCGATGGCTGATGTCCTGATCCTCATTCCCGCCCGCATGGCTGCGTCCAGGCTGCCGGGCAAGCCGCTTGCGTCGATCGCAGGCGTGCCGATGATCGTGCACGTTCTGCGCCGCGCGCTGGAGGCCGAGCTCGGCCCGGTGGTCGTTGCCACCGACTCGGCTGAAGTTGCCGCGATTGTGGATAACGCCGGCGGGCGCGCGGTGCTGACGCGGGCGGATCATGCGTCGGGCTCCGACCGCATCTTCGAGGCGCTCGGCAAAATCGATTCGCATGGCCGCGCCGAAATCATCGTCAACCTGCAGGGCGATCTGCCGACACTGACACCCGCCGTTATCACGGCGTCGCTTGCGCCCTTGGCCGACCCGGCTGTCGATATTGCTACCCTTGCCGCGGAAATCACGCTGCCCGAGGAGCGCAGCAATCCCAATGTGGTCAAGGTCGTGGGCACGCCGGTCGCGCCATCGCGGCTGCGCGCGCTTTATTTCACCCGCGCCACTGCCCCCTATGGCGATGGGCCGCTTTATCATCACATCGGCCTCTATGCCTTTCGGCGCGCGGCGCTGGAGCGTTTCGTTGCGCTGCCGCCGTCGCCGCTCGAACGCCGTGAAAAGCTCGAACAGTTGCGCGCGCTCGAGGCCGGCATGCGCATCGACGTGGCCATCGTCGACGCCGTGCCGCTCGGCGTCGATACGCCCGAGGATTTGGAAAGGGCGCGCGCCATGCTAACGGGACAGGGTTAGAGGCATGTCGCCAAAGGCTGTCGGCCGACGGGTCGGCCATCGCACAACCCGCAACACAACACCATAAAATGGCAAAGCGCAGAAAGACCGCACGCCGAAGGATCGCATTCCAGGGCGAGGCCGGGGCGAATTCGCATATCGCCTGCAAAGAGGCTTACCCGGGCTACGAGCCGCTGCCCTGTCCGACCTTCGAGGACGCCTTCGCCGCGGTCCGCACCGGCCGCGCCGCGCTTGCCATGATTCCGATCGACAATTCGCTTGCCGGCCGGGTGGCGGATATCCATCATCTGATGCCGGCGTCGCGGTTGCATATTGTGGCGGAGTGGTTCCTGCCGGTGCAGCATCAGCTCATGGCGCCCAAGGGCGCGACGCTGAAAACCGTCAAGACGGTGGAAAGCCACGTCCACGCGCTAGGGCAATGCCGCAACATCATTCGCTCGCTCGGCGTCAAGGCGGTGGTCGCCGCCGACACGGCAGGAGCGGCGAGGGAAGTCGCCGAAGCGGGAGATGTCTCGCGGGCGGCGTTGGCGACCAAGCTCGCGGCAAAGATTTACCGCCTTCGCATCCTGAAAAAGGACGTCGCCGACGCCAAGCACAATACCACGCGCTTTGTCGTTCTGGCGCGCGAGCCGAAATGGGCGAGCCGCAAGGAGAAGCGCGTGATCACGACCTTCGTGTTTGAAGTGCGCAACATCCCCGCCGCTTTGTACAAGGCGCTGGGCGGCTTCGCCACCAACGGCGTCAACATGACCAAGCTCGAAAGTTACATGGTCGGCGGCAGCTTTGCCGCCACGCAGTTTTACGCCGATGTGCAGGGTCACCCGAAACAGCGCGCGCTCGAACTTGCTTTGGAGGAAATGGAGTTCGTCTCGCAGCCGAAGTCGCTGAAAATTCTCGGCGTCTATCCGGCGCACCGGTTCCGCGAAAAATTCACATGAACCCGAAACGTGGCCTGTGTTGTCGCATAAGGCCATGGTCGGATAGGGCCATGGTCGGATAAGATCGCGGGAGAGGGAATAAGGAATTCAGCCAATGAGCAACGAGGAACCAAAGGTCCGGCGAGTGCTGCAATTGCGCTTCACGCTGCCGACGGCGGATTCAACCCATCTCATCACCCTGATCAAGGCCGCGGCGCCGTTCTACCAGATGTTCGGTAAGGCCGAGGTGCGCTTACTGCAAAACGTCGACGATCCGGCGAAATACATCCAGATCATTGAATACGAAGCCGACGAAGGCTGGGAGCTCAATCGGCAGCGCATTGCCGCCGACGCGCGGATGCAGACCTATTTTCAGACCTGGCGTGCGATGTTTCCCGGCGCGCTGGAGATCGACGTGTATCAGGAGGTGTGATTTGATCGGTTGGCTATCGACCTAGGAGATGTCTGCGAGCAAATGAACCGCAAACAGCGCCGCACGGAAATGAAACTGGGCAGAAGCGTGGCGGAGGGAGCGTCGCCATCTGTGCAAACGGTGTTTGCTGATGCTCTTCGCCACCATGAGGCGGGGCGCCTGAACGAAGCCGAACGGCTCTGCCGACAGATTCTTGCGGTGAATCCCCACCATGCTGATGGCCTGCACCTGCTCGGGCTGATTGCCTACCAGGTCGGGCGCAGCGATTTAGCCATTGACATAATCAGTCGAGCGATCACGATTAACGCTCGATGCGCTCGATACCACGCCAGCCTAAGCTTGGTCCTCCAAGCCCAGGGAAAGCTGGATGATGCCGTGGCTTCGTGTCGCCGCGCGACCGTTCTTGAGCCGAGCTTCGCCGAGGCACACAACAATCTTGGCAATGCGCTCGGCGAGCAGGGAAAGTTGGACGAGGCGCTCGGCTGCTATCGCAGGGCTCTCGAGCTCAAGCCGGACTATGTCGCGGCGCACAACAATCTCGGCGTCGCGCTTAGCGACCAGGGTAAATTGGACGAGGCGGTGGCGCATTATCGGCATGCGCTTGTCCTCAAGCCCGACTTCGTCGAGGCGCTCAACAATCTTGGCGCCGCGCTCAAAGACCAAGGCAAATTAGACGAGGCGGTGGCGCACTATCGGCGTGCGGTTGCGTTACAGCCGAACTACGCGCAGGCGCACAATAATCTCGGCGCCGTCCTCAAAGATCAGGGCAATTTGGATGAGGCGGTAGCGCACTATCGGCGTGCAATTGATCTTAAGCCGAACTACTCCAAGGCCCACAACAATCTCGGTAATGCGCTCAATGAGCAGGGCAAGCTTGATGAGGCGGTGGCGCACTATCAGAGCGCGCTGGGGTTTAAGCCGGATTTCGCCGAGGCGCATCACAATCTCGGCGTCGTGTTAAATATCCAAGGGAAACCAGACGAGGCGGCCGACTGCTATCGCCGGGCTCTCGAGCTCAGTCCGGACTATGCCGAAGCGCACAACAATCTCGGCATCGTGTTGAACGGCCGGGGCGAACTCCAGGAAGCGGTCGAGCACTATCAGCGTGCTCTTGCTCTCAAACCCGACTACGCCGAAGCCTATTACAATCTCGGTATCGCGTTTGGCGGCCGCGGCAAATGGGACGAGGCGGTGACGTATTATCGGCGCGCGCTGGCTCTCAAGCCGAACTACATCGAAGCCCACAATAACCTCGGCAATGCACTCAATAACCAGGGCAAATTAGACGAGGCGGAGACGCAGTATCGGCGTGCGCTTGCCGTCATGCCCGACTTCGCCGAGGTGCACTACAATCTCGGCGTCGTTTTGAACGCAAAGGGCAGGCCGGACGAGGCGGTCGCCTGCTATCGCCGGGCTCTCGAGCTGAAGCCGGACTACGCCGAAGCGCACGCCAATATAGGCAGCGCGTTCAACGAAAAAGGCGAACTGGACGAGGCGATCGCGCACTATCGCCGTGCCCTTGTTCTTAAACCGGAGTTCGCCGAAGCGCATCTCAACATGGGCGCCACCCATCAGCAACTCGGCCGTCTCGTTGAGGCGGAGGCCAGCTACAGGCGAGTATTGGACATCGACCCTGGGGATAGTCTGGGTGCTGGGCTTTTGCTGGCGAGCTTAGATCGTGAGCGGTTGCCCATGCGCGCTTCAGAAGCTCACCTCGACGCGCTCTATGCCAAGCGGTCTCACAATTGGGATTTGGAAAAGACTTATTATTTTGGAGACGAGCTGGTGGCAGGGGCGCTCAAGCAGCTGTCGCATGAGTCGAAAAAGCTGGATATCCTTGACGCTGGTTGCGGCACCGGCCTTGTCGGAATTTTGGTCCGAGATTTGGCAACCAAGCTCGACGGGATCGATATGTCGTCGGCCATGCTGGAGAAAGCTCGTGAGAAGAACATTTATGACGAAATACATCTGGGCGACTTATTGTCCTTCATGGCAGATCATCCAAAGAGCTATGATGCAATAACCTGTGCCGCCACCCTTATTCACTTTGGCGATCTAAGGCCAGTGTTCGCTGCTGCGGCGTCCTCGCTGAGAGATGGCGGGTTATTCGTCTTTTCGCTCTTTTCGAGTGACGATGGGCATAACAACCAAAATGTAGTCGTGCATCCGAACAGCTCTCTTGCAAGAGGCGGCTGTTATGCCCACAGTTCTGGCTACGTCAGCCACTTGGCTGAAGCCGCTGGGTTTTTTGTAGATTTGCTCGATCATCGGGTCCACGAGTACCATAAGAAAATAATACCCGTTACGGGGCTTGTCGTGGGTTTGCGACGGAAGTTCCGGGGGGCGAATTGACACTAGGGGCGATGCCTGTGACTGGCCTCAAATCTCCGCACCCACAAAGCCGCAATTGCGGATCGTGCGCGTTGTGCTGCAAGCTTTTGGGTCTTCTGGATGCCAGCAAGGTGGGCCAATGGTGCCCTCATTGCCTGAAGAGCAGCGGATGCGGGATTTATGATTCCAGGCCCGAGGTATGCCGCACATTTAATTGCGTATGGCTGACCGACGCGGAATTTGGCGACGAGTGGCAGCCGACGCGTTCGAAAATCGTGATCTGCCACGTGCGCTACGGCGAGACGCGAAACCTTGTCTTTCATGTCGACCCTGGCTGGCCGCTCTCGTGGAGAAAAGAACCGTACTATAGCCAACTGAAGCAATTCGCGCGGAATGGTCTAGAGCACAACGGCATCACGACGGTTAATGTGGGCAAACGAGTGTTTGTGGTTTTGCCGAACAAGGACGTCGATCTCGGCATATGCAATGTCGACGACCAGATTTCAATCAAGGAAATATGGGACGGTGCAAATCGCGATCTCGACGTTTATAAAGTGCCGCGGCAAGGGCCGGGCGGGTAGTGGCAGAATTGCCCCATCGGGGCTGAAGCCCCGCGCGACCGCTTCTGCATGAACGATGTCTACTCGGTTGCGGATTCTTCGCTCTCGGCTAGAGATTATATCGTCTGATTATACGCGCCGACTTCCTTATGCGTGCGCAGTACGTCGTCGACCGACTTGAACATGTCGCGCATGCGCGCCTCGGAGACCGGGCTTTCGACGACGACCACGAGTTCCGGCTTGTTGGAGGAAGCGCGCACCAGGCCCCAGGTACCGTCTTCCACGGTGACCCGCACGCCGTTGACGGTGACCAGATCGCGGATCGGCTGGCCGGCGACCTTGCCGCCGTTCTTCTTCTCAGCTTCGAAATGTTTCACCACGGCGTCGACCACGCCGTACTTTTCCTCGTCGGCGCAATGCGGCGACATGGTCGGCGAGCCCCAGGTTTTCGGCAGCGCGTTTTTGAGATCCGCCATGCTTTTTCCGGGGTTGCGATCGAGCATGTCGCAGACCGCGAAGGCGAAGATCAAGCCGTCGTCATAGCCGCGTCCGAACGGCTTGTTGAAGAAGAAGTGGCCGGACTTCTCGAAGCCGGCCAGCGCCCCGATCTCGTTGACGCGGCGCTTCATATAGGAATGCCCGGTCTTCCAGTAATCGGTACGCGCGCCGTTCTTGATCAACAGCGGATCGGTCGCGAACAGCCCGGTCGACTTCACGTCGGCGACGAACAGCGCGTTCTTATGGTTCGACGAGATGTCGCGGGCGAGCATGACGCCGACCTTGTCGGCGAAGATTTCCTCGCCGTCGTTGTCGACCACGCCGCAGCGGTCGCCGTCGCCGTCGAAGCCCAGCGCGACGTCGGCCTTGTGCTTAAGCACGGCGTCGCGCATGGCGTGCAGCATCTTCATGTCTTCGGTGTTTGGATTGTAGTTCGGAAAAGTATGGTCGAGTTCGCAATCGAGCGGCACCACCTCGCAGCCGATCTTTTCCAGCACTTGCGGCGCAAAGGCGCCGGCGGTGCCGTTGCCGCAGGCGCACACCACCTTGAGCCGGCGCTTAAGATTCGGCCGATTGGTGAGGTCGGCGATATAGCGCGCCGGAAAATTCTCGACGAATTCGTAGGCGCCGCCGGCTCGCGGTTTGAAGCGGCCGTCGAGCACGATGTCTTTGAGGCGGCTCATTTCGTCGGGGCCGAAGGTGAGCGGGCGGTTGGTGCCCATCTTCACGCCGGTCCAGCCGTTGTCGTTGTGCGAAGCGGTGACCATGGCGACGCACGGCACGTCGAGATCGAATTGTGCGAAATAGGCCATCGGTGTCACCGCAAGCCCGATGTCGTAGACCTTGCAGCCCGCCGCGACCAGGCCGTTGGTCAGCGCCATTTTGATCGACGCCGAATAGGATCGGAAATCGTGGCCGGTGACGATGTGCGGCTTGACGCCAAGCTCGTGGATCAGAGTGCCGAGCCCAAGCCCCAGCGCCTGCACGCCCATCAGGTTGATCTCGGTGCCGAACAGCCAGCGCGCGTCGTATTCGCGAAAACCGGTGGCTTTCACCATCGGCTCGGATTCGTAAGCGTAGGTGTTCGGCTTTAGCGCGGACTTAGGCTTGGGAAACATTGAGAAATCGATCCGAATCGAAATACCCGACAGCAATAGCTTAAACGGCGTGCCGGTGAAATGGTTGCAAAGCGCAGGCGGAAAGTGATCTGAGCGTTATTGTTCGAGTACCAGCTTGCCGTCGGAATATTCAAAGCGCCGCAGCCGCTGCAGGAACGACAGGCCGAGGAGATTGTCGGACAGCGCGCTGTCCGGCAGCACCATAGCGGCGACGTTGTGCACCACGATGTCGTCGATCTCGACCATATTGAGTTCGACCGGCGCGGCGCGCACGGTGCCGTTCGCGGTCTTGACCGCGGCGACAAAATCGCGTTCCGCCGGATGAATGCCAAGCGACGCCGCGTCGCGCTCGGTGAGCGCGATCACCGATGCGCCGGTATCGACCATGAAGTCCAGACGACGGCCGTCGACGCGGCCTTCGACTTGAAAATGTCCGTTGCGGCCGGGCGGGATGACGACCGAACGCGAATTCGACGGCGCGGCGTCGGCCGGCGTTACCGGGCGCGCCGCCATCATCGAGGGCGCCACGCCGCCGCCGTGCATTTGGGCGGCATAGCGCGGAACGATGATGCCGGCGGCAAGCGCCAAGGCGGCGAAGGTGAGGACTGAGCGCATGGCGATAAAGCCCGTTATTCGCCGGCATCAGAGCATGCCACGGCGAACAAGCCGCTAATGCCGCGCCAAACGGCGGGGGAATTGAAACGCGATGGTAAGCGCGGCGCTAAAACATTCGCTCGAAATTGAATGGCTTTCGGCGCTAACCGCTAAGCGTGCGGCCAGTGCCGTTCGCGGAACCAGGTGCGAAATTCCGTCATCTTCGCACGCTGCGCCGCCGGCGCATGCAGCTTGCATGTTGAAGCTTCCTCGCTCTCTTCCGGCGCACTCCACCGCAACTCGACGCAGTCGTTCGGGTTGTAGGCCATTTCGAAACTGGCCTCGCGGTCGATCATGTCCTTGAGCGACAGCGTCCACGCCGAGCCGTCGCTGCGCGTATAGGAAAACTTTCGCGCCGCAAGCTCCGCGGCGAGCGTGCTTTGTAATTCGGCCTTCACGTCGGCCATGCTCTTGCCCGGCGGTATCGCGTAGCGATCGGGCCGCCGCGCCACGCGGTCCGGATATCCGCGCACCACATCGATCGCGATCAAGAGACGAAAATCCCGCGCCGGAGTGGAGAAATCTTCCCACGCGCCGTTGGTCTCGAAAATCGCCGGGCCGTTCGGCATGTCGGCTGTGCCGCGCCCGCTGGTCTGCCACTTTCGCCCGTTTTCGATCGAAGTGACGCGGGTCTTCACTTGCTCTTCGAGCGAGGTGATGGCGCCCTCCATCGCGCGCACCGGATCGAGCGGCTGCGGCGACATCACGTCATCCATCCGATCGTAAAAATCTTCAGCGCTGAGCTGCGACTGCTCGAGCGAAAAATCGCCGTATTGCGGGTTCTTGGCAATCTCGGCGTTGGTCACCCGCCGCAAGCTGCCGTTCGCCTCGCGCACGATCGGGCGGAAGCGCTTGAAGCCCGGGCTACCGAGGGTCGGTTCGTGCACGAACAGGAAATTACCGCGCCAGAAACGCTTGCGCGTGACCGACCCATCCGGCTCCGCGTCGACGGCGAGGAAGACACCGGCGTTGCCGCCGGTCTCTGGCACGCGCTCAACCAGCATCAGAACGTGGCCGTAGGGATCGGCATAGACGACGCCCGGGCGCAGCGCCGCTTGGGTCAGCGGGACGGTATAAAAATCGGTGTTGTCGTCGGTCGCGGCCACCCGCACCGAGCCGGAATGCACGACGTCGCCGACGGCGCGCAAATACTCGGCGAACGATCCCGCGACGCCGAATTGCTTCGGCTTGGGCTTCGGCGGTGCAGGCGGAGGCTCCAGAGGCGCGGCTTGCTCGGCCTGGGGCTGCGCCGGGGAAAACAATCGCATGAGCGGGGACGCCGGCGCAGGAGCGGGCTCCGGCTCCGGTGCAGGCGCCGCCGCTGCCTGTTCGGGCGGCGGGGCGGGACGCGTAATCTCGGGATGCTGGATATCGAACCACTGGTAGCATTTCGGCGGCGAGCCGCCAGTGCCGCGCGAGCAATTCGAATAGCCGAACGGCAGTCCCAGTTTGAATGCAAAATAGGCCCGCAAAAAGTAGACAAAGTCGGCGCAGTCAGGGCGCAGGCTCACCGCCACATTGTCTTCGCCGAGACCCAGATAGTTGAACAGGACATTGCGCGAGCGGTCGCGCAGCACTTCGTGCCAGGCCTTCCAGGACGGCTCGGCGTCGAGCGGCGCATCGAAAAGCTTCTCGATCCAGGCCGAATACAGATTTTCCGTCGTCCGATTCCAGCTATTGCGTACCTGCCAGACGCTGCCTTCCGCCTTGGTGGGCGCCGGCGGCTTTTGCGCGCCCACGACAATGTCGCGCGTAATCGCGCCGCAGCCGGCCGACGCAGCGGCAGGCACAAGCGTCGCGTGCCATGTCCCCGCGGCCGGCGCTGAGACCTCGACGAACCAGGAATAGGGCGGCCCGCCGTGCCGCTCGCGCGATTTGGCGGCGACCGTGCCGTCGGGTGCGATCAGCGAAAGCTCGCCTTCGAGCGGCTTCTCCGCGGCGACGAGGACGCGTAAAGGCGCGCCCTGCCAGGGCGCAATCGGCGACGGCAAGACAGCGAGTTCGGCCGTGTCGTCGCAGGCGCCCGAAGCAGCTTCGGCCCGTGCCTCCACGGCTGGAAACAGGAAGACGAAACATACACCTGCGACCGGCAAGGTGGCCGTCACGGCGGCGGCAATTCGGCGTGCGATCAACAATTTAGCTCCTTCCTGGAGCGGCCTCGGACTGCATTCGGCGCCCATAGGCGGGTGCTACATTGTAGGATATCGGATTGGCGGCGATCAGTCAGCGAATATGAAGGCGATTTTGCGACCCAACGACCGCGCTAGGCCTTGACTAGCCCTTGCGCGGCTTGGCGCGCCGCGTCGCTGTGGCGGCAATGGGATCGTCGGGCCAGGGATGTTTTGGATAGCGGCCGCGCATGTCGGCGCGCACGGCCGCGTAGCTGCCGCGCCAAAATCCCGGCAGGTCGCGTGTCATCTGCACCGGCCGCTGCGCCGGCGAGAGCAGCTCAATGAGGAGCGGGATTTTGCTGCCGGCGATGGCCGGATGGCGGTCCAGACCGAACAATTCCTGCACCCGGATCGCGATTTTCGGGCCGCCTTCCGCCTGGTAATCGATCGGCACCTGCGAGCCCGTCGGCGCCTCGAAATATGTCGGTGCCTCGGCGTCGAGCCGGTGCTTGAGCGGCCACGGCAGGAGTGCGTGCAAAGCCTGTTCCAATTCGTCCGCGACGATCTCGGCGAGCGCGGTCTTGCCGGCGAGCGCGGGGCTTAGCCACTCGGACGCGGTGGCTTTAAGCGCTGAGTCCGACAAGTCAGGCCATTCGTCACCCTCACTCATCCGCACAAACATGACTCTGTCGCGCCACTGCTTGAGCGCGTTCGTCCACGGCAGCCGGTCGAGCGCGGTCGCCGCGATACCGTCGGCGAGTTGTCGCGCGGTGTCGTCGCTGGCGATCACCGGTACCGGCCGCTCGGACAGCGCGATCGAGCCGAGGCGGCGGCTGTTGCGACCGCGCAGGCTCATGCTCGCCGGGTCAAAGGTGATCTCTTCGCGAGACTCGATGCGGTCGGCAAAATGCGTCTCGATGTCGGCAAGCGTCAGCGGTGCGGCGGAAAGAATGCGGCCGGCCGCCGCGCTGCCGGTCAGTTCGGCGACGGCCAGGTACGGCTCGCGCGACAGCGGCGAGGCGCGATCCATCACCGCGCCACGGCCGTTCGCCAGCAGAAACGCCCCCGAGCCGCTGCCGCGGTTTTTGGCGATGCGTTCCGGATAGGCATGCGCAATGAGCGTGCCGACGCTCGATTCCCCCGCCCCCTGTGGGGAGGGAGCAGTCGCAATCTCCGCCCAGCGTTCCGCCATGGCGCGGACATCGCGTCCGCGCGCGGAACGGTCACGGTGCAGCGCGTTGAGCCGTTCGCGCAGATCAATATCGTCGCCGCCAAGCCCGCGTTCGCCGATCAAGGCTGCAATCTCGGCGGCCTGCAGCGCGTCGCCGGCTCGGGCGGCGTCGACCACCATGCGCGCCAACCGCGGCGGCAGCGGCAGCCGCCGCAGCTGCCGGCCCTCTTCGGTGAGGCGGCCGCCGGCGTCGATCGCGCCGAGCGCGACGAGCAGTGCGTTGGCTTCGGCAAGCGCCGGCCGCGGCGGCGGATCGAGAAAGGCGAGCTTGTCGGGCGCGGCGCCCCAGGCGCCGAGATCGAGCGCGAAGGACGACAGGTCGGCGGCGAGGATTTCCGGCCGGGCGAATGGTTCGAGTGCCGCGTTCTGCGGCTCGTCCCATAGCCGGTAGCAGATGCCAGGCTCGGTGCGTCCGGCGCGGCCGCGGCGCTGATCGGCCGCGGCGCGTGACACCCGCACGGTTTCGAGCCGTGTCACCCCGACATCGGGCTCGTAACGCGGCACCCGCGCCAGCCCCGAATCCACGACTATGCGCACGCCTTCGATGGTGATCGAGGTCTCTGCGATCGCGGTCGCCAGCACGATTTTGCGGCGGCCGGGCGGGGCGGGGAGGATGGCGCGGTCCTGCTCGTCGCCTGACAGTGCGCCATAGAGCGCGACCACGTCGGTCGCGGCGTCGGTGCGGCTTTCGAGCTGCGTGCGGGTGCGGCGGATTTCGGCAGCGCCGGGCAGAAACGCCAGCAGCGAGCCTTGGTCGGCGCGTAGCGCTCGCAGGATGGTGTCGGCCATTTGCGGCTCGATGGCTCCGGCCGCGCGGCCGACATAACGGGTGTCGACCGGAAAGGCACGGCCCTGGCTTTCGATCACCGGCGCGTTGCCTAAAAGCCCTGAGACCCGGGCGCCGTCGATGGTCGCCGACATCACGAGTAGGCGCAGGTCTTCGCGCAGGCCGTGCTGGGCGTCGCGCGCCAGCGCCAGCCCGAGATCGGCGTCGAGCGAACGCTCGTGGAATTCGTCGAACAGCACCGCGGCCACGCCTTCGAGCATCGGATCGTCAAGAATGAGCCGGGTGAAAATGCCTTCGGTGACGATTTCGATGCGGGTTTTGCGCGACACCTTCGATCCGAAGCGCACTCGCAAGCCGACCGTCTCGCCCACGCGCTCTGCAAGGGTCTTCGCCATGCGCTCGGCTGCCGCCCGCGCCGCCAGCCGGCGCGGTTCGAGCACCAAAATGCGGCGATCCTTGACCCAGCCCTCGCCGGCGAGAACCAGCGGCACCCGCGTGGTCTTGCCGGCGCCCGGCGGCGCCACCAGCACGGCGGCATTGTTCGCGCGCAAAGCCGCGGTCAGGTCCGGCAGCGCCTCATCAATCGGTAGCGGGGAATAGTCCACAGTCTTGTCCAATGGCGGTGCTAATCAGGGCAAAGCCCCTATATATTGGCCGTCATGCCCGCAGCACAAAAATCGCCAAAGCCGCAAACCGCCGCGCCTTTGAAAAAAGGCGACCACGTCTTCCTGGTCGACGGTTCCGGCTACATTTTCCGCGCCTATCACGCGCTGCCGCCGATCACCCGCAAATCAGACGGGCTGCAGCTCAATGCCGTGTTCGGCTTCTGCAACATGCTGTGGAAGCTTTTGCGCGACATGGGGGCAGCGGACAAGCCGACCCACCTCGCGGTGGTGTTCGATCTCTCCGAGCACACCTTCCGCAACGATATGTATGCCGAATACAAGGCGCACCGCCCGGAGGCGTCCGACGACTTGCGGCCGCAATTTCCGCTGATCCGCGACGCGGTGCACGCCTTCGATCTGCCCTGCCTCGAGCAGAAGGGCTTTGAGGCCGACGACCTGATCGCGACCTATGCACGCCAGGCCACCGAGGCCGGCGCCACATCGACTATTGTTTCCTCGGACAAGGATTTGATGCAGCTCGTCAACGACCGCGTCACTTTGTTCGACACCATGAAGGACAAGCGGATCGGCCGCGCCGAGGTGATGGAGAAATTCGGCGTGCCGCCCGAAAAGGTCATCGAAGTCCAGGCGCTGATCGGCGACTCCACCGACAACGTGCCGGGCGTGCCGGGAATCGGCGTAAAGACCGCGGCGCAGCTGATCGGCGAGTACGGCGATCTCGAAACTTTGCTAAAGCGCGCGCCTGAGATCAAGCAGGAGAAGCGCCGCCAATCGCTGATCGAGAACGCCGAACTGGCGCGGCTGTCGAAGAAGCTGGTCACGCTCGACGATCACGTGAAGCTTGCCGTGCCGATCGGCGACCTCGCGGTGCACGAGCCCGATTACAAGCGGCTGATCGCCTTCCTCAAGGCGATGGAGTTCTCGTCGCTGACGCGGCGCGTGGCGGAATTCGCCGACATCGAGGCGAACGAGGTCGAGCCGGATAGCAAGCTCGCGGTGGGCGGCGCGATGTCTTCTCGTCCCCCGCAAGCGGGGGAGGACGACGCGCAAGGCGCGTCCAGTGAGGGTAAGTCGGCTGCTCCAAGCAAGCCGGCCCCCAGTTCACCCGCTCCCGCAGCTGGATCGCTCACCCCGCAGGCGCTTGCGGCGAAACGTCTTGAGATCGCGCACCAACAAAAATTCGATCGTTCCAAATACGAGACCGTCCGTACCCTCGAGAGGCTCAACGCCTGGATCGAGCGGGCGCGCGATCTCGGCACGGTCGCCATCGACACCGAGACCAGCTCGCTCGATCCGATGCAGGCGCAGCTATGCGGCTTCTCGCTGGCGCTCGCGCCGAACGAGGCGTGCTACGTGCCGCTATCGCATCGGCAAGGCGGCGACGGCGCCGGCGGCGGATTGTTCCAGGGCGAGGTCGCGCCCGACCAGATTCCTGAACGCACAGCGCTCGCCGCCATCAAGCCGCTCCTGGAAGATGCGGGCGTGCTCAAGATCGGCCAGAACCTGAAATTCGACTGGCAGATTTTCGCCGTGCGCGGCATCGCGATTGCGTCCTACGACGACACCATGCTGATGTCTTACGTGATCGATGCCGGGCGTTCCGATCATGGCCTCGATCCCTTGGCGCGGCGCTATTTCGATCACCAGACGATCGATTTCAACGAGGTCACCAAGACCGGCAAGTCGAAGATCACCTTCGACTGCGTCGAAATCGACAAGGCGACCGAATATGCCGCCGAGGACGCCGACGTGACGCTGCGGTTGTGGCAGGTGCTCAAACCCCGGCTCGCCGCCGAGCACATGCTGACCGTCTACGAAACGCTGGAGCGGCCGCTCCTTTCCGTGCTCGCCAACATGGAGCGACGCGGCATTTCGGTCGACCGCAATGTGCTGGCGCGGCTGTCCGGCGAATTCGCGCAGGAAGCAGCCAGCCTGCAAGCCGAGATCAACACGCTGGCCGGCGAGCCGGTCAATGTCGGCTCGCCGAAGCAGATCGGCGACATTCTGTTCGGCAAGCTGCAATTACCCGGCGGCACCAAGACCAAGACCGGGCAATGGGCGACCGGCGCGCGGCTGCTTGAAGAGCTCGCCGAACAAGGCCACCCGCTGCCGCAGAAAATCCTCGACTGGCGCCAGGTGTCGAAACTGAAATCGACTTATACCGACGCGCTGCCGAATTTCGTCAATCCGGCGACGCATCGCGTGCACACGAGTTATGCGCTGGCTTCGACCACCACCGGCCGGCTGTCGTCGTCGGAGCCGAATTTGCAGAACATTCCGGTGCGCACCGAGGACGGACGCAAGATCCGCCGCGCCTTTGTCGCCGCGCCCGGCCACAAGCTGGTATCGGCCGATTACTCGCAGATCGAACTGCGGCTCTTAGCCGAGATCGCCGGCATCGAACCGCTGCAGCAGGCGTTCCGCGACGGGCTCGACATCCACGCCATGACGGCGTCGGAAATGTTCGGCGTGCCGGTCAAAGATATGCCGAGCGAAGTGCGCCGCCGCGCCAAGGCGATCAATTTCGGCATCATCTACGGCATCTCGGCCTTCGGACTGGCCAACCAGCTCGGCATCGCGCGCGAGGAAGCCGGCGCCTATATCAAGAAATATTTCGAGCGCTTTCCCGGCATCCGCGACTACATGGAAGAAACCAAGGCGTTCGCGAAAAAGAACGGCTATGTGCAGACGCTGTTCGGCCGTAAATGCCATTACCCGGACATCGCCGCATCCAATGCCTCTATTCGCGCGTTCAACGAGCGCGCCGCGATCAATGCCCGGCTGCAAGGTACTGCCGCCGACATCATCCGTCGCGCCATGATCCGCATGGATGGTGTTTTGGCGAAGCAGAAACTGGCGGCGCAAATGCTGCTGCAGGTGCACGACGAACTGGTGTTCGAAGTGCCCGAAGCCGAAGTCGCGAAAACGCTGCCGGTGGTCACCAAAGTCATGGTCGATGCGCCGATGCCGGCGCTGTCGCTCTCGGTGCCGCTGCAGGTCGAAGCGCATGCCGCCGACAATTGGGACGCGGCGCATTAGGCTTCTAAATCGAGCTCGCTGACCGACGGCTGATCAATGACCGCTTTGCATGGGCATCGCGGATCATTCACCGGGGATCATGGTCGGGGTCGCGTTTGGAGTTCCGAGTCAGGGCGCCGAGCAGTCGCCCAGGCCAGCCCGACTTGCGTGACGAGCGCCTTATCTCGTGAATCGCGACGAGAAGGATCGCCAGCGCAAACGGCAATACAAAATAGATCAGGCGATAGGCGATCAGCGAGCCGAGCAGGGCCGCTTTCGACGTGCCGACCAGCAAGGCGACGACCATCGTTTCGAAGACTCCCAGTCCGCCCGGTACCAGGCTCAACAGGGAAATCGGCGCGGCAATAACATAAACGCCGAGAAATACGTGAAAGCTGATCTGGCTATCCGGCGGCAGCAGCACGTAGACGACGCCCGCTGCGAGCGCCTGATCCAAGGACGCTACGGAAATTTGCATCAGGCCGCAGCCGAGAGACGGCAGTCGCATCTGATAGCGCCAAAGCGCGATCGGTCCGCGCCGGGCGACGATGACGGTCAGGTAAGCGGCGACCATCGCAAGCATCGCAATGGCCGCGGCCCGCAGCAGTGGTTGTGGCAGGTTCACGATCGACGCCACGCCCGCGGGATCGAATAAAAACATCAGTCCGCCGACGGTCGCGACACCGAGCCCATAAGTGAGGGGACAGAACGCGACGATTTCCCAGATTTCGACGGGGCTGAGGCCAAACCCCGTATAGATCCAGTAGCGCACCGAGCTGCCGGACATCAGAGCGAATCCGAGATTATTGCTGAAGGCGAATGCAATGAAGGAAGCGAACACAGTCTGCCGCAAGCGCAATTTGTGGCCCACATAGTTCAACGCCAGAAAATCATAGGCGGTCAACAACAGGTAACTTGCTGCGGTGAGCCCCAGCGCAACGATGATACGGGTCCTGGACAACGCTTCGAGGCTATCGACCACGTCGATCAGGCGCGTGTTCTCGAGCTCGCGGTAGAGCACGAAAATCGCCACGAAAAACATCGCAAGAGCGACCGCAAGCGTCAGGCGATTGACGGTTTTTTGTGTCATGAGCAGCGATCGGAGACTCGTGTCGTTTAAATAGCCGCTGCAATGCGTAGCACGCCTTAGGTGCGACGCGCATGACCCCAACTCAGTTTCGCGGTGCCGCCAAAATCCGGGACGACTTCACAGGTCCGATGAATGTTGCCGAATGTCCGGCGGCTGACAATTGGAACGCGGCGCATTAGGATATCCGATCAATCGCGATAAATTCAGGTCCGCGGCAACTCAACCCTCTGAGGGAGAAACGCCCATGAACTTCATTCCGCTCATCGCTTCGGCCGCCGAGATTGCCATCGCAACGATCATTCTGTGGTACGTCGTCGATCTGCTGACGACGATGCCTGAGAATATGCGCATGGTCGTCAAATACCTGATCGTACTGGTGGCCATCCTCGTGGTGTTTTCGATGTTCGTCGGGCAACCGGTTCACGTCGGGATACTGTCGGGTCTGCGCTTTTCCTAAAGCTCACGCTTCGAAGCGACTGCCGCTGCTGGTGCGCACCGCTTCACTGCGCGGTCAGCCCGCCATCGAGCGCGAGCTCGGCGCCGGTGACAAAGGCGGATTCGTCGGCGAGCAAATAGACGCACAGCGCCGCCACCTCGGCGGGCGTGCCGAAACGGGCGAGCGGAACCATCGCCGCCATGCGTTCGCGGGCGCTCGCCGGATCGCGCAATTGCGCGATCATTCCCTCGACCAGCGGACCTTCGATGAAGGCCGGGTGTACGGAATTGCAGCGCACCGGGGGTTTAAGCCGCGCGCCGTGGAGCGCGACCGATTTGGTCAAGAGCCGCACACCGCCTTTGGAGGCGTTATAGGCCGCGAGATTGTGTCCGCCGACCAGCCCTGACACCGACGAGATATTGACGATCGAACCGCCGGTTCGGCGCAACAGCGGCATGGCGTATTTGCAGCCGAGAAATGTCCCGTCGAGATTGATCGCCATGACGCGACGCCAGGTGGCAAAGTCGGTGTCCTCGACGTTGCCTATGGCGACGACACCAGCGGCATTGACCAGACCGTCGAGCCGCCCGGCGCTGGCTTCGATGGCGGCGATCACCCGCAACCAGTCGGTTTCGGAGGTGACGTCGAGGGTGTGGGTGAGCCGCCCGCGATCGGCAAGATCGCTGGTGATCGCGACGCCGCCCTGTTCGGTTACCGCGTCCGCGATCGCGGAACCGATCGCGCCGGCGGCTCCAGTCACCAAAACGATCTTGCCCGAAAGCCGCTCCATGCCGTCTCGCTCTTGCCTCTGCCCGCCCGCAATCTACGCCTTCAGCAGGCCGAGCTCCCCCAGCACGGCGACAAATTCCGCCCGTTCGGCGTCAAGATAAGCGCGCAACGCTGCGCCGTCGCGATACATCGGCGACCAGCTCAAGCGCGACAGTTCTTCGCGCCAGATCGGCTGCTCGGTCGCGGCGTTGAGCACGCTCTGCCAAAAGGCGACTTGCGCCAAGCTCAATCCGGTCGGACCGGTGACGCCGCGCCAGGCGCCGACGACGCAATCGGCCGATTGTTCGTTCCACGTCGGCACCGCCGCGAAGGCGCCCGACAGGCGCTCGGGGGCGGTAATACCGAGGAGCCGGATGCGACCGGCGGCGAGCTCCGCGAGCACGCTTGCGGCGGTGACCGCGCAGACGTCCGAAAGCCCGGCGACGACGTCAGCGACCGCGGCGAGCGCCGAATCGAACACCCGGATGGTGGGAGCATTGACGTCGCCGCCCGACTGCCGCGTCAATTTTGCCAAAGCAATATGGTTGGGATTGCCGAGCGCCGTCGACAGCGCGACCTTCACCGCCGCTGCGTTCCGACCCAACAGATCGAGTAGATCGCCGCCCGTCCGCAGCGGCGAATCCGATTTGACGGCAAACGCGATGTACTCGGTTACAAGCGTCGCGATCGGCACATATTTCGAGTGCTCGAAGCTTGCGGCCCCGACCAGATAATCGGTGGTGAGGTTCGGCGAGCTGATGCCGATGACGTGGCCGTCGCCGGAGTGTTTGTCGATATATTCGGTCCAAGCGCGGCGCGCGCCGCCGCCGGGAATATTGACGATCTCCAACGGGACGGCGATGCGGCCGGTCCTTTCCATGGCAGGCTTGAGCGCCCGCGCGACACGGTCGAGACCGCCGCCGGGCGGCGTTCCGGCAATGATCTGCACGTCGCGTTGGGGCATCCAATCGAGAGTCATTGTCATCCTCTATTTCGGCGTCAGCTTCGCGTCGCCGAGCACTTTTGCCCAGAGCGCGATTTCATCCTGATAAAACCTGTCGAAATACGCGGAACTTCGCCGTTCCGGCGGCACCACGGTGTAGCCGAGCTCGGCGAAGCGCGCGACCACGGTGGGATCGTCGAGCGCCGCGCCGAGCGCCTTGTTGAGCTGCTCGACGATCGGGCGCGGGGTCCCCTTCGGCGCCGAGAGGCCGAACCAGACCGTCAGATTGAACGCCGGCATCCCCGCTTCGGCCGTCGTCGGAACGTCCGGCAGCATCGGCGAGCGCTTGTCGCTGGTCACCGCATAAGCCTTGAGCGCGCCGCTTTTGATGTGCGGCACGATGTTGACAATCTGATTGCAGCCGAAGTCTACATTGCCTCGCACCAGGTCCATCGTCGCCTCCGGCGTGCCCCGATACGACGCCACCGTCGGGTGGACGTCGGCAAGCGCGTGAAACACCGAGCAGGCCAAATTCGAAATCGAGCCGGTGCCGGCGTCGGCCTCCGTGAGTTTCTTTTCATTGGCTTTCAGGTAGGCGACGAAGTCCTTCAGCGTGTCGGCCGGCACGCCGCTTCGCGCCACGACAACGACCGGCGAGGTGTTGATCAAGCCGATTTGCTCGAAATCGCTCGGACGATAGGGCGCAGCCTTGTTGAGGTACTCGATAGCGGCATGGGTGCCCGAGCCGGAGATGATCAGCGTATAGCCGTCGGCTGCTGCCTTCGCGACACGGTTCGAGCCGATGATGCCACCGGCGCCGGTGGTGTTTTCGACGATCACCTGCTGACCGAGCGCTTTCGACATCGGGCTGACAAGCAGCCGCGCCGTCGTATCGGACGGTCCGCCCGGCGGAAATGGCGCGACCAAGGTGATGACACGGCTCGGATAATCCTGCGCCCGGGCATGCGGTGCCGCGCCCAGCATGGCGACCACAGACAGAAGCCGCGCAATGGTCACGAGCGAAAATCTGCGAATGCAGCGATCAGTCGCCACGGTTGATTCCTCCCAGTGCCGCGATTTTTCGTGCGCGGTCGCGCCGCATCATGCAAAGGCGTAAGCATCAAGGCAAAGCCTATTATTGAATGGCCGTATTGCGGCGCGTCGCGCCGGCAAGGCTCGCGCCGGTCGATAAAATCCAATAAGCTCGATGCAAGCTGTTCGCAGAATCGCAAGCGTCGAGGGAGGCTGTCATGAAGTATTGGTTCGCTGGGCTCATGTTGCTCTTAAGCCAGCAGGCTTTCGCGCAAACCCTTGCGCCCAGTGCGGTCCCGACAATTCCCTTCGACTCGGTGCCCGATCCGCTGAAGCTGCCGCGCGACATGTATCTCGGCGAAGTGTCTGGCGTCGCGGTCAATTCCAAGGGCCACGTCTTCGTGCTGCAGCGCGGCAATACCACGGGTCCCGCTTACGCGGCGGCGGCCGCGCAATTGCTGGAGTTCGGCGCCGACGGCCGCTTCATCCGCGAGATCGGTCACAATCTTTACGCCTGGTCGTTCGCCCACGCCGTGCGCGTCGATGCCGAGGACAATATCTGGGTGACCGACAAGGGCTCGGACATGATCATCAAATTCAACCCCGATGGTCGCGTCCTCATGGTGTTCGGCCGCAAACAGGAAGCCTCCGACGAAGACACCGGTCCGTTAAAGCATCCCAATCCGCCGTTGCCGGCGGAGCCCGGGCGCTTTCGCCAGGTGACCGACATCACCTGGGATCCAGCCGGCAATACTTACATCAGCGACGGCTACATCAATTCGCGGGTCGCCAAGGTCGACAAGAACGGCAAATGGATCAAATCGTGGGGCGATCGCGGCAAGGAGCCGGGCCAGTTCAACACGCCGCACAGCATTGCCGCCGACGCGCAGGGCAACATCTATGTCGCCGACCGCGGCAACCGCCGCATTCAGGTATTCGACGACGACGGCAAGCTCTTGCGGGTCATCACCATCGACGTTCCGTTCGATCCGAACGCGCAGCCCGCGATCGGCAATAAGCCCGACCCGGCGTCGGTCGGAACCATGTCGCCCGGCGCGCCGTGGACCGTTTGCATCACGCCCGGCCCGCATCAGGTGTTGTACACATCCGACGCCTATCCGGGACGCATCTACAAGATGACCCTCGACGGCAAAATCCTCGGCGTGCTGGGCGAAGCCGGCAAGCAGCTCAAGCAGTTCGGCTGGATTCACGAAATCGCCTGTCCGTCCGAAAACGAGCTTTACGTCGGCGAACTGTTAAACTGGCGCGTCCAGAAACTCATCCTGCATCCGGCGAAGTAACACTTGGTGAGCGGACCCGCCGGGTCGGGAGAGGCTGGATGAAAGTGCTTGCGAGTTTGACGCGGCTCGCCGCGTTTCTAGCGTGCTGCGGCGTTCTCGCGTCTGCCGCGTCTGCGCAACAATATCCCACGCGCGTTGTGAAGCTCTTGGTTCCGCAGGCGCCTGGCGGCGCGACCGACGTATTTGCGCGCAAAATCGGCCAGTTGTTGAGCGAGCGATGGGGCGAGCCGGTCGTCGTTGAAAACCGGGCCGGTGCTGCCGGAGTGGTCGGCACCGAAGTCGTCGCCAAATCGCCCGCGGATGGCTACACGCTGTTGGTGACTTATGCCGGATCACAGGCCGTCAACCCGAGCCTTTATCCGGACCTGCCGTTTGATTCGATCAAGGATTTTCAACCGGTTGCGACGCTCGCGCGGACGCCATTTTTTCTGATTGCCAATCCAAACTTGGCCGCCAAGGATTTGCGCGGGTTTATCGAATTGGCGCGGCAAAGGCCGGATGTGTACACTTTTGCATCATCCGGGATCGGCTCGGTGAACCATCTGCTCGGCGAAATGCTAAAGACCGAGACCGGGATCAAAATCCTTCATGTCCCGTACGGCGGCGTGGCGCCGGCGATCGCCGGCGTGATCGCCGGTCATGTCGACACTGCCTTTAGCAGCGCACCGTCGGTGCTCGGTATCATCCGTGGCGGGCAGGTGCGGGCGCTCGCGGTCAGCAGCGCCGAGCGCGCCGCCGTTGCGCCGGATGTCGCGACGATCGCCGAGTCAGGCTTGCCGGGCTTTGACGTCAATCCGTGGTGGGGCATTCTGGCTCCCGCCGGAACCGATATGGCCGTCGTGCATAAAATAAATGGCGACGTGGGCGAGATCTTGCGCAGCAAAGAGATGACCGAATTTCTCGCCGGCCAAGGCGCCGAACCGTTTGTTACGTCGCCCGAGCAGTTCCTGACGATACTGACGACTGACGTGGCGAAATGGGCAAAAGTGGTCAAGGCGGCGAACGTCAAGTTGAACTGAACCGCGCTGCGCGAGGTTTTTCAGCCGCGCGGTCGCCCGAGAGTTTGGCAGGCAGCATGTCGACTAAGCCGCACGAAAATGTCGTTTATCGTCTGGTACGGCGGCCCGATCCCGCGCTCGTCGCGCGCGCGGCGCGTCTGACCGTCTCCGATCTTTACGAAGCGCTGCCGGCAGACGTGCGAGACGCAGCGATGATGTCTCCGCGCATGCGGCCGCTCGTGCTGGCAAGCCGGATCGCGGGGCCGGCCGTGACGGCGCAATGCGCGGCAAGCGACAACCTCATGATGCATAAGGCCTTGCAACTGGCCACGAGGGGCGATGTCCTGGTGGTCTCGGGGGGCGAGCCATCGGCGGCGCAATGGGGCTACCTGGCCGCGGTTTATGCCGAGCGCAAAAATCTCGCGGGCGTCATCGTCGACGGCTGCATTCGCGACGCCGACGCGCTCGCCCAACGGCACTATCCGGTCTGGTCGACCGCGATCGCTCCGGCGCACCCGGAAAAACGCCGATCGGGGACGGTCAATGCGCCGCTGCGATGCGACGGCGCGCTGGTGCATCCCGGCGATCTGATCTGCGCCGACGGCGATGGAGTGCTCGTCATCCGCCGGCACGATTTGGCTGCCGCCATCGAGAAGGCCGAACTCCGGATGCGTCACGAAGCGCAAGCGGCGGTGGCGATAGAAGGCGGTGCGAGCCTCTTTGACCTCCACGATCTTGAGGCAGCCTTCGCCGCCAGCGGCGTTCGCGAAATTGAAGCCCACTGGGACGACGACTGAGCGGGCTAACGCGCTTTACCCAGCCTTGCCGTCGATGCTCAAGCCGCCGGGACCGTAGGCGACCACATACAAAAAGCCGCCTGCCATCACCAGGTTCTTGTAAAAGTTGATCATATTGGGCACGTCGCCGACCGGCAGATGGAAGGCAAAGCCCGTAATGAGGCACCATATCGCGAGCACTGCCGCGGCCCACCGGGCTTTAAATCCCACCAAGATAGCGAGCCCGCCGAGGAGCTCGACGGCGATGGCGATCCCGGTCGCCACTTCAGGCAGCGGCAGATGGTAATGACCGCCAAATCCCAGGATCGTGCCGCTTACATTCGTCAATTTGCCGATGCCTCCCCAAATAAACAGGCTGGACATCAAGAGGCGTCCAACTGGAGGCAGGTAGTCTTTTAGATTGTTCATCGTGCAATTTCTCGCTGCTTGTTGGTCGGCGCTATAAAAAGCGATCATCCATCCTAGCTGCTGTCCCTGGCGACGACAATTGTCATGCGCGACGTCATGGGGCGCCGCAATGGCAATCATGGCGCGACGCGTTTTTTTGTCTGGGGCCTAGGCTTGGCGGGATTATTTGCGGAGGGCAAGTCGCACCATTTGTGCGGGCTACTGGAAGGGCAATAAACATGCTTGCCACGGGCATATGAGCCAGCCGAAATGTTCGTACTCATGGCCAGCTCGCGACGCCCTGCAAGAAAGCAACGCGAGCTCGCCGGTGCGAATAAGTCATGATCGAGCACCTGAATATTTGCGTTCACGGTCGCGGCAGTCAGAGTAAGGCCGGACGCGGCAATCAGGCATTTAAGACGAAATATCCTGCCCGCTTGATTTGTTCTGACGGAACGGAGCAGCGGCGCGTCACAAATTGAAACGATGTTGAGGGGACCGGTCAAGGAACCGGGGGCATTAATTGGCGGCTTCCGCGCGTGAATTCTGTGAAATGTCAGACGTCGCGCCTGCACGAACAATGCGCCGCGTCGAGTAGAAGCCGAGCGCTATGGCCTAATGGCTGCGGTAATGATCGAGAACGAACAAGCGAATGGCCGACGACAGATTGGTGACCTGCTCGGTGTCCTGGCGCTTGTTTTCAATGCCGTTCACCAGGTCGGCGACCGTGGTTTGTCGCAATGACGCGATTTCTTTGAGGCTTTCCCAGAACGGGCTTTCAAGGCTGACGCTGGTCTTGTGGTCTTGAACGACAACTGATCGTTTCCTGACCATGGCGGGCAGGGGTATCGCGGATGTCGTGGATCTCATGATGCCACCGATGTGTCCATTGATACGAGGTCGTCACGGTCATACCCGTCGACCTATGCGACCGGGGCGCAAACCCAATACCACGTTAGTTTGCGCCCCTATCGCGGGAAAGTCGAGCTAAATGTACGATATCGGACACTGCCTCTGACGGGAAAAGCGGGAACCCGGACCGCCGGCCCCGCTTAACGCTCCGGCACCACTGCGATGGCGTCGATCTCGAACAGCGCACCGTCGCGCGCCAGCTTGACGATCTGCACCGCGGTCGAGGCCGGCGGCGCCTTGGTGTCGACATAGCGGTCGCGCACTTCGAAAAAGACGGGCAGATGCGCCATGTCGACGAAATAATTGGTGATCTTCACCACGTGCTCGAAACCGGCGCCGACCGCGGCAAGTGCCGCCTTGAGATTCTCGAAACACTGTACGGCCTGAGCGCGGAAGTCGCCGGGAGCGCCCGCGAATTTTCCGTCCACTGTCATGCCGAGCTGCCCGGACAGATAGATGGTTCGGCTTGGTCCGGCCGTCTCCACCACATGGGTGTAGCCGCGCGTCGCCGGCATGGTCGAAGGATTGAGAAAGCGATGAATGGCCATGGGTCGTTTCCTCCGGTTGATCTGGCAGCTTGTTGTGAGCGCGCGTACCGATCCTGCCTAACACAAGGGCTGTACAGCGAAAGCATAAAATGACATTGCAATTCGGCCCAACCGTCGACCGCAGAATGATCCGTTCAAGAGCTTCTCAGCCAAGAATTATTTAGCCATAATTGTTCAGCCATGGCCGCGTCAGCCGAAACACCGATAACGACAGTCGCTTTTCCAGTCCTGGCGATCGGCTTCGTCTTTTTGGCGCCGCTCTTAGGCTTCGATGGTGCGCTGCCGACGTCGCCTGGGGCAATGGCGCTGTCGGCGGCGATGCTCGTCATCATGCTCGGCGCCATCTTTGCCGCCGTGCATCTTGCCGACGTCATCGCGCATCGTCTGGGAGAGCCTTACGGCACCTTGGTGCTGACCTTAGCCGTCACCGTCATCGAGGTGGCGCTGATCGAGTCGATCGTGCTGCGGCCCGATAGTTCGCCGACGCTGGCGCGCGATACCGTCTTTGCCGTCATCATGATCGTTTGTAACGGACTGGTGGGTCTATGCGTGCTGGTGGGCGGCTTGCGCCATTACGAGCAGGAGTTCCAGGTCTCTGGCGCCGGCGTTTATCTCAGCGTGCTCGGCGCGCTTTCGATCCTCACTTTGGTCTTGCCGAATTATACGCTTGCGGTGCCCGGGCCTTACTTCTCGACCGCGCAGCTCATCTTCGTCAGCGTCATTACCGTCATTCTTTACGCCACGTTTCTCTTCATCCAGACCTCGCGGCACGCCGATTATTTTCGCGCCGAGGATAAGACGGCGCCCGACGGGCATCACGTCTATCCGTCCAACCGCGCCGTCGCCGTCAGCACGGTGCTGCTGCTGGTGGCATTGTGCGGGGTGATCCTGCTAGCGAAGAAATTTGCGGTGATCTTGCAAGCGGGCCTCGATAAAGTCGGCGCGCCGCAGGCGGTCGCCGGCATCATCATCGCTATGATCGTGCTGGCTCCGGAAAGCATCAGCGCCGTGCAGGCGGCACGGCGCGACGTGTTGCAGAAGAGCCTCAATCTGGCGCTGGGCTCGTCGCTTGCGACCATCGGGCTGACGATCCCTGCGGTCGCGGTCACCAACATCATCCTCGGCAAAGAGATCGCCATCGGCATTTCGGCGCGCGATACGCTCTTGCTTGCGCTCACGCTGTTCTTAAGCCTGCTCACCTTGGGCTCCGGCCGCACCAATATTCTGGCCGGCCTTGTTCATCTCGTGGTGTTCGCGACGTTTTTATTCCTTGTGTTCGTGCCGTGACGGTTCTTCACTGGTGACGACACTGCGCTGCGCGAATGAATGCGCCTAAGGCTCAGCCGTGACCGATCATTTCACGCCGCATATTATCTTCGGCCTCAACCCGATGTGGGTGTCGACGGCCATGCTGTGCGTGACCTACGTGGCCATCATCTGGGACCAGTTGAACCGCGCCATTATCGCGCTCATCGCCGCCGGGGTAGTGGTGCTGTCCGGCGCGCTCGATCAGGCCGAAGCGCTCAAGGGAGTCGATTGGAACACCGTCGGCACGCTTGCCGGCCTGATGATCATCATGTCGATCGCGCAGCGTTCCGGCATCTTCCAGTTTGTCGCGATCGCGGCGGCGCAATTGGCGCGGGCGCACCCCGCCGCGCTCCTCGTTCTGCTGCAGCTGGTGACCTGCATTATTTCCGCGCTCCTAAACAACGTCGCCACCGCGCTGTTGGTGGCGCCGGTCACCTTTGCCATCACGCGCGAGCTGAAGATTCCGCCTTATCCGTTTCTGTTCGCGGAAGTGCTGGCGTCCAATATCGGCGGCACCGCGACGCTGATCGGCGATCCGCCCAATATCATGATCGGATCGCTCGCCGGGCTGCATTTCAACGCCTTTCTCTACAATCTCGGCCCTGTCGTTATCGTGGTGTTCGCGGCGCAGGTGCTGATGACCCACCTGATCTGGGGCCGCGCGACGTCGGCCACCATCGAGAACCGATTGCGCGTCATGACCATGGATGCGCGCGGCGCCATCGTCGATCGGCCGTTGCTCATCCAGTCCGTCGCGGTGCTGGCGCTGTTGATCGTCGCGCTGATCTTCGAGGACACATTGCATCTCGAGCCGGCGACCATCGCGATGGGGGGAGCGGCTTTATTGATGCTGCTCGACAATTGGGAGCATCACCCCGACGTCCAATCCGATAACGTCGCCAGAACCCTCACCGAGGTCGAGTGGATCACGATCTTCTTCTTCATCGGTCTGTTCATTGTGGTGCATGCGGTCGAGGTCAGCGGCTTGTTGCAGCTCCTCGCCGGCAAGCTCGTCGCCGCGACCGGCGACAATCTCGCCGCCGCCGGCTACACCATTCTGTGGACCTCGGCGCTGTTCTCCGCGCTGATCGACAATATTCCGCTGGTCGCCACCATGATCCCGCTGCTCAAAAGCGCGGCGCCGGCCTACGGCACGCCGGATCACATCGCGCCATTGTGGTGGTGTCTGTCGCTCGGCTCCTGCCTCGGTGGCAACGGCACGCTGGTCGGCGCTTCGGCGAACCTCACCGTCGCCGGCATCGCCGAGCGCAACGGCATCGCGTTTGGCTTCGTCAAATACACCCTCTACGCCTTGCCGATGACGGTGGTTTCGATCCTGATCTGCCAGATTTACGTGTGGCTGCGCTATTTCTGAGGGCGCCGATATTCCCGGCTTCCCGGCGCAGGGAAGTCGGCATTCACTCTTTCTTTGCCATAGCCGCAAATCGGTTGGCCGCTATGCGGCCGGGCACCCGAAGTTGAACCTTTTCCGCCATGCTGACGCTGCAAAACGGTGGGAACATTCCCGCCTGCGACACAGTTATCAAGCCGGGTGTGCGCCCCGATCCGGGGCTTGTTTACCGGGTGAGGCTTGCGAGGTACCGCCGTGGTGCGCCGGCAATGCAGCAAACAAGGGCGATGGCAGGCGGCCGTGATTAGCGGCGCGCTGGCATTCGCCGCGCTGCCGCCCGGCGCTGCCAACGCCGCGGGATTATTCGACTTTCTGTTCGGCGGTCCGGAGCGGCAAGCGCCGCCGCCGGGCGAATCCTATGCCGAGCCCTCGGCACCGATCGGCCGTATCGCGCCCGCCCCGCTGGGAGCGGAAAACGTGCGCCAGAATAGCGGCAGCACCGGCCGTGACGTCGCCTTTTGCGTGCGGCTGTGCGACGGCCAGCATTTTCCGCTCGAGCGTATGAGCAATGCAACGCCGGTCGAAACCTGCCGGGCGATGTGCCCGGCGAGCAAGACGAAACTCTTCTTCGGCAGCGAGATCGGCGGCGCCGTAGCCAAAGACGGCGCGCGCTATACCGACCTCGACACCGCGTTCATCTACCGCAAGCAGCTGGTCGCCAACTGCACGTGTAATGGCAAGGACGCGTTCGGCCTGGCGCCGTTCGACAGCGCCAACGATCCGACGCTGCGGCCCGGCGATATCGTCTCGACCAAGCAGGGCTTGATGGCGTTTAGCGGCAGAAACGGCGGCGTCGCGCAATATACGCCGGTCGCTGCGGCAAGCGTCGCCACCGCGCGGGTCGCGTTCAACCGCAAGAGCGAGCCGCCGCCGGTCAATCCCGGCGCCAATCTGCGCGGTCAAGTCTCAAGATAACCCAACACTTCGTCGGCGAGCGAGAGCGACGAGGTCAGCCCCGGTGACTCGATGCCGAACAGATTGACTAGCCGCGGCATGCCGTGGTCGGCCGGCCCCGCGATCATGAAATCGGCCTGTCCTTCGCCGGGGCCGCGCAATTTGGGCCGGATGCCGGCATAATCGGGCACCAGCCCGCCGTCCGGCAGTCCCGGCCAATAGGTGCGGATGCGGGCGTAAAAGCTGTCCGCGCGGCTCGGGTCGACCGCGTAATTCTCTTCGCTGATCCATTCGACGTCGGGACCAAAGCGCATCCGTCCGGCCAGATCGAGCGTGACGTGAACGCCCAAGCCGCCGTCGATCGGCGTCGGATAAATCAGCCGCGAGAACACAGGCCGCCCGACGAAGCCAAAATAATTGCCCTTGCCGAGCACCAGCCGCGGCACCTTGCCGGCCGGATAGCCGTCGATGCGCCGCCCCAACGCCTGGGCGCCAAGCCCAGCGGCATTGATCACGGCGTCAAACGCAATGGTGCCGGGATCGCTGCCGCCGAAGCGCACCTGCCAATGCGGTGCCTTAAAGCTCATGCCCTCGACCGGCGTTTCGAACGCGATCATGCCGCCATGATCTTCCAATTCGCCCCACAGCGCGCGCATGTAGCCGTGGCTATCGATGATGCCGGTTTCCGGCGACCATAGCGCCCCGATGCAGAATAATTCCGCCTCCATGGCGCGCGCGGCATTGCCGCCGAGCATCTCCATGCCTTCGACGCCGTTCTTCTGCGCTTGTTCAAGGATGGTCTCGACCTTGGCCAGTTCGGCATCGTTGGTGGCGACGACGAGCTTGCCGCATTTGCGGTAGGCCACGCCGTGGGCGTCGCAGAATGCGTAGAGCAACCGCCGGCCGCGCACGCAGTGCCGCGCCCGCAACGTATCGGTCGGGTAATAGAGGCCGCCGTGGATCACCTCGCTGTTGCGCGAGGACACGCCATTGCCGATGCCTCCGGTCGCTTCAGCCACCGTCACGTCGTGGCCGGCGAGCGCGGCTGTGCGCGCAACGCTAAGCCCAACGACACCCGCGCCGATCACCAGAACTTGCATGCGCTTCCACCCTCGTGTCGTTCCTATATATAACGGGGCGCGGAAAGGGGAGAGGTATGACGGAAAATGTCGTCAGAGTTTGCGCGCAGGCAGATATCGCGGCGGAAACGGTTCAGGCCTATGACGTCGCCGACAAACGGCTTGCGGTTTTTCATATCGGCGGCAAGTTCTACGCCACCGACGACGAATGCACCCATGCCTCGGCAAGCCTTGCCGACGGCATCTTGGAGGGCGACGTGATCGAATGCGCCGTGCATCTGGGCGCGTTCCATGTGCCGACCGGCGCGGTGAAAGCGCCGCCATGCTCGGTAGCGCTGCGCACCTATCAAGTAGTTCTGCAGGGCGACGATGTTTTCGTCGATCTCGACCGCGATGCCGCCGGTGAGCCGGCCTAGCGCATGATCCCGAAAAGTGGCAGCCGGCTTTCGGACAAGATCATGCTCAATTAGAATCATGCGCCATCAAAATCCAAATCGAGATTGAATGACAGGTTCCGTTGCCATTGTCGGCGGTGGCATTGGCGGTCTCGCCGCAGCGCTTGCGTTGGTGCGCCGCGGCATCGACGTCGACGTTTATGAGCAGGCGCCGGAATTGCACGAGCTCGGCGCCGGCGTGCAAATCAGCTCGAACGGCACCCGCGTTCTTCATGCGCTCGGCCTCAAAGCTGCGCTCGAACAAGTGCAGGTCTTGCCGTCGGGCAAGGCGATCCGGCTGTGGAACACCGGCCAGACCTGGAAGCTGTTCGATCTCGGCATGGAATCGGTCGCGCGTTACGGCTCGCCTTACATCACCATTCACCGCGGCGATCTGCATGGCGTGATCGCCCGGGCGCTGTTGCAGGCCAAGCCCGACGTCATCCACCTCGACCGCAAATGCATCGGCCTCTCGCAGTCGCCGGACGCGGTCGAATTGCGTTTCGAGGGCGGCGATCCGGTCTCGGCACAAATTGTCGTCGGCGCCGACGGCGTGCATTCGGTGGTGCGCGAAACTCTGTTCGGCGCAACCAAGCCGCAATTCTGCGGCATCACGGCGTGGCGCGGGGTGCTGCCGCGCGATCGCGTGCCGCCGGGCATCGCGTTTGATGTCGGCACCAATTGGGTCGGACCGGGCGGCCATGTTGTGCATTATCCGCTGCGGGCGGCAACGCTGCTTAATGTCGTCGGCTTGCGCGAGCGCACCGACTGGGCGGCCGAAGGCTGGAACGTGCGCGGCACAACGGAAGAAATGCTCAACGATTTCGAGGGCTGGCATCCGGACGTGCGCGCGACGTTCTCAGCGATTGACGTGCCGTATAAATGGGCGCTGGCGCTGCGCCCGATCATGGACGTGTGGACCAAAGGACGCTGCACGCTCCTTGGTGACGCCTGCCATCCGATGGTGCCGTTTCTGGCGCAGGGCGCCGTGCAGGCGCTCGAGGACGGCATGGTGCTGGCGCGGGCAATCGAGAAATACGGCGCCGGCGAAAGCGCATTGGCGCGTTACGAAGCGGTTCGCCGCGATCGCGCCAACAAGGCGGTCAAGGGTTCTGCCGACATGATTCCGCGTTTCCACAACCGGGCGATGGCCGAGGCCGCAGCCGCCCAAGCCCATGTCGAACGCGAATGGCAGGACAACCGCGTCAAGGAACGCTACGACTGGCTGTTCACTTACGATGCTACCGCGGTGCCGGTCTGATGATTGGAAGATCGAGGGCCCGGTCAGGAGATACCCTAGTCTCTTATGCCGGTCGCTACCGGTAAGCCAAGAAATTTACCTGCCTTGAGCAATTTTTTGTCGAGAGTATAAAACCTTTCGACATCATGATTGTTTGCGATTGCGAGGTGGAGCGCGTCGCCGGGCCGCAACGCAGTCTCGTAGCGTTGCAAGTAGCGTCTGCAGAGGTCAAAGTCGTTTACGTCCGGCAATATCAGTGCAAATGAGCGTAAAATGTTCATTTCAAATTGGTTGTCGAGATCGATTGCCGCCTGTGATTCGATGGCTCCCATCCGGACGTCTCGTGCGAGGATGTTGGAAAATTCCACTCGGGTCCAATGGCTGATCGCAAGGTTTTCAACGCTCTGTCGCCGGAAGAACTCTTCGACGCTGTTGCTGGTCGTCTCTTTGCGAAACAGCGGCGCGAGGAAGCTGGTATCGAAATAAAGCATCATCCTTCCTCGTCCCGCATCTCGCGGATGAGGATATGGCTCGGTTTGCGCCATGGCGGCATCTTTGCCCGAAGCGCCGACAGGTCGGCCAGAGGTTGCTTCGGCGGCGATACCGCGGCGATGCGGGCGGCTGGACGACCGTGACGCGTAATCACGACCTCTTCTCCCGCCGCAACCTTGTCCAAAAGTTCGCTCAGCCTTGTCTTTGCCTCAACAAGCGTCACCGTGAGCATTCGCCGAGTCTCCAACTGGTCAGAATACTGGTCATATAGCATCGCAGCGGCTCTCCCGCCAGCCTGCGATCGGGCCCCCGGTTTCGCGCGGTGTCGAAATTGATTATAAGCGCCCGAAGAGGAAGCGAAAAAGGAAACGAAAAAGGAAGCGACGATGTACTCAGCCCCCGGAGTAAAAATCAGCCCCGATTTCCCGATCCCGGACAAGATGAAGGCCTGGGTGCTCGGCAATCCCGGCGAGCTCAAGCTCGGCGAGAAGCCGGTTCCGGTACCCAAGCGCGCCGAAGTGTTGGTGCGCATCGACGCGGTCGCGATCTGCGCCACCGACCTCGAAATCATCGACCATGGCTCGCCGGCTTTGATCCAGGGAGGCCTGCCGTTCAACAAGAACTGGACGCCCGGCCATGAATATATGGGCACCGTGGTGGCGCTCGGACCCGGCGTCGACGAATTTCCGATCGGCCAGCGCGTCACCGTCGAGATTCATGCCGGCTGCGGCCAGTGCAAGCGCTGCCGCGAGGGCATGTACACCTCGTGCCATAACTACGGCCTCAATTACGGCGACGTCGACAAGGGCCATCGCGCCAACGGCTTCACCACCGACGGCGGTTTCTGCGAATACCAGGTCAACAACATCAACACGGTGATCGCCATTGCCGACACAATGTCGGACGAGGAGGCGACGCTGGTCGTCACCGCGGGCACGGCGATGTACGGCCTCACCGAGCTCGGCGGGCTGGTCGCCGGCGAAAGCGTCGTCGTCACCGGACCGGGACCAATCGGTCTTCTCGGCGCCGCGGTCGCCAAGGCGATGGGCGCAAACCCGGTCATCCTCACCGGCACCCGCGACAATAGGCTCCAGATCGGCCGCGAGCTCGGCGCCGATCACGTCGTCAATGTCCGCAACGAAAACGTCGTCGAAGCGGTGAAGCGGCTCAACGGCGGCAAGGGCGTCGATTACGTGGTCGAGTGCTCGGGCGCGCCCAATGCGGTGAACGAGGCGATCCGCATGGTCAATCGCGGCGGCAAGGTATGCCTCGCGGCATTCCCGCATGAGGAAACGCCGGTCGATGTCGCCCACATCGTGCGCAACAACATCTATCTCTACGGCATCCGCGGCGAGGGCAAGAGCGCGACCCATCGCGCCGAGGCCTACATGTCGCAAAAGCGCTTCGATGCCACCAAGATCCACACCCACACTTTCGCGCTCGACGACCTGCCGACCGCGATCCGCTACGCCAAGGACCGCGTTGACGACGCGATCAAAGTGGTGGTGAAGGCAAGGGGAGTGGCGGCGCACCGGGTGGCGGCGGAGTAAGTGCGGCGTCATACCCTGGCAACGCGGTCCGGCCTTTGGCCCGCGCAAGCCGTGGCCCGGATGAGCAAAGCGATATCAGGTGACCGGCGTTATAAACCGTTGGTCTGGATGTAGCCTACGATGAGTTGGCTTGGACCGCTTGACGGCGCGACAGATGGATACATGATCGTTCACGGTCGCCCATCTGGAGCACGTTGATGGTTTCTGTCGGACTCACTTGGCAGGGCAGCGGTCTCCCAGGCCCGCAGCAAGAACTGATCCGATACCTCGAACGGATCGCCGCATTGAACGACGAGCTTTGCCAGCTTTATCCGCCACTTTTCGACGAGTACGCCGGTTTCGATCCCTCTTTCATGACGTTCGAGCGCAGTGAGCGACTGCGATTGCGCCCAAATATAGATCGGATCGATCGCGTCATTTTGGACAACATCGAGATCGACTCAAACGTCTTTTGGGATCGAGAGGACTTCGCGCGCGGCGCCGAGCAGCTCGGGCTGCCAGTCATCGGCGCCGATGGGCCAACCGCGCAGGAAACTCCATTTGTGTTCAATCTCCTTGCGCCGACGCGGCGCAGCGCGGTTCGTCTTAAAAAGGCATCGATTTACGGTATCAATTTCAAGATCCACGGCGCCGGCTATCCGGGTGAAGACCGCGTCAGCTTCGTGTTCTTGCATTGTCCCGAGTTCCTGTTTCTCGACGGACGCATTGTCGACGTCTACCACCGCAACGAATGGCCCGGTCTCATCCGCTTCGACACCATTCAGGCCGCCGACTGGTATGCGTGCGCTCCCGACCTCCACTTGCGTTATTATCTGGAACAATGGTTCGACCATCTCTTTTCGTGGGTGAAGTTCTTTTTTGTGCCCAATCTGCATTGGTGGCGACACGATGACTTGCCGAATTGGGATCGGTACCGGCCGGAATTCGAGGACTTGCAGACCAAGGTCGGCGCTGAGCTCGCCAAAGCCGCGAGCTTCGAAGGGGTCGTCGAAGGCTTTAAGCGCGAAGCGGCGTATGGATCGCCGCGGCAGCGGCGCCTCGCGGAAGCCGCACTCCGACGCCGTTCGGAGGAAAGGCATTCGAAGGATCATTCGGGGCTGCGCGGTCGCGCCTTGCGGGACTTGGAATCGGATTTCGACTGATCCGCATAGGTGCGGGATACATGAAAATGAGGTGTCATAGCGATGTCAATATTTTCGTGATATTTTCTTGACATTGATCACTGATGTAGTTACATTGCCAATACTTGCTCACCAAGGACGCCTCCAGCGGGGGTACCTTCTGGAGGTGGAGCGAGTGCGGTGCCCGCGGCGGGGCCATACACCCCGTCCCGGGCGGCTTGGGTATCATGCCCTCCGGCACTATGACCGGAGCGTGAGGTGCCACACTGGACTGGGATAGGCGAAG
>Ga0182013_10000038_pt1 | contig 136568 bp, 109 predicted proteins | sample 612S2MmetaG_FD_120487 | JGI IMG/M metagenome (GOLD analysis project Ga0182013, IMG submission 120487) | Permafrost microbial communities from Stordalen Mire, Sweden - 612S2M metaG | ecosystem: Environmental > Terrestrial > Soil > Wetlands > Permafrost | place: Sweden: Stordalen | collected...
GTGCACTGAATGGAAACCGTCATCGGACGATAGACCCCGATGCCTTGAAAATCCCCGCCCCGAAGGGGCGGAATCTACACTAACGGAGAACGCCTGTTCTCCATTTCACGCTGAGCCAAGACATTTTCTGAATGGAGCCCTTTGGACTTCGCGGAGCAAATGGGCAAACTACGTGACCGAAGAAATGGTAGGCACGAGGAGACTCGAACTCCTGACCTCTACCGTGTCAAGGTAGCGCTCTAACCAACTGAGCTACGCGCCTGCTTCTAATTGCGTCTATTTGCTTCGTGATTTCCGTAGGGTGTCCTTGGTTGCGTCCTCGTAACTCGTGGAATGATCTCACTTCCCTGGAATGGTGTCCAGCGCTGTTTGGACATCCGCGGAACGCGTTGGATGGGCCCTTCCTTGGGTTACGGTTCTGCACTTGTTCACGACAGGCGGCGGAATTCTCTATCCTCGCTTGCGGGGCATTCCAGAGCATCCTGGCCTGAAATCCTCCTCGACGCCGCGAGTAACTATGGGGTCACCTCGTACACTGTGCCGCTGTCAAAGGCGCCGCCGCGCTCCGTTGTTCCGTATAGATTGCCTTGCTTGTCGCGGACCAAATCGCCGTAGGGGTGCAGCCCATCCGCCCCTCCAGTGAAGTTGTGGAGCACCGTCTCGCTTCCGTTTGCCATAATCGCAAAAACCGTTCCCGAGCACGCCAGGCTCGAACAATTATCCCCGCTGGTTATGCCATAGAGATTGCCCTTCGCATCCCGTGCCAGACTGGCGACAGGATGATACCCGTCCCCTTCGCCGGCGAAGCTGTGGAGTACCGCCAGGTCCCACGTACTGCCCGTTCCGGGCGAGAGTTGATACACAGTACCGCAGCCCTGGGGGCAAGAGGAGTTTAGTGTCCCTCCCCAAGCGGCGGTGCCATATAGATTGCCTTGCGCGTCCCGAACCAAGCTGCCAGTGGGACGAGCACCGTCCGCGCCGCCGGTAAAGGTATACATCGTTCTTCCTTCGCCATCTGGGGTCACTTCAAAAATCAGGCCGCAGCCTGGGGGAGCGCAGCCGGAACCGCCGCCTCCTAACGAGGATGTGCCATAAAAATTGCCTGATTCCAGGGTCAGAGCGCCTCCGGGTGACGTCCCTTCCTGCCCTGGGAAGCTGAAGACTACCTTCTCAACGCCTGCCGGACTGAGTTCAAAAACAGTACCGTGGTAGTGACCTCCGCCGGAGGTCGTGCCCCATAAATTGCCCTTCGAATCGCGGATCAATCCGGACCCGGGGAAGGCCCCGTCCGTTCCCCCGGCGAAACTGTAGAGCACCGTCTCCGCACCGCCCGAAATAATCTCAAAGACGATGCCCTTGCCCGCATCACCGCCGTAGAGCGTTGTGCCATAAAGATTGTCATTCCAGTCGAGCATCAGACGGGAGAACGGGGCTTTCCCGTCTCCGTTTTTCCCCGTGAAGGCGTAAAGCACGGTTTCGGCGCCAGTTGGAGTTATCTCAAACACAGTGCCACAGCCGCCGCTTCCGCAACCTTTGTCAAGCAGGCCGCCTGCTGGTGTTGTACCGTAGAGATTGCCCTCTGCGTCCCGGATCAAACCTTCGACGGGAAACCCTCCATCCGTAGCCCCCGTGAAGCTGTAGAGCACGGTTTCCGTTTGCGCCAGCGCCCTCGGACCTGTCATCGCCCACAGGGTGTAGAGGAAAGCGAACGCCACGCAACGTTGAGCAAATGCCGCCGAGCTCTCAACGGACATCGACCAGACCCTTGTCTTGGCTGCATTCATTTTGTTCCTCCCTTCTTCTCGCTTAAGGACTGTGGCTCGAAGTATCCCGCTCACGCTGATCAGACTGGCTCCGTTCGGAGGAGAATCGAGGCAAAAAAAGCCAGCAGGAAATACGAGGTAAGTTTGGTCTACGAATGTCTGGAAGTCAACAGGCGAAGCGTTGAACCTGGGCATCACAGCGAAACAACGGATCTGCGCCAGTCATGCTGCCAACTTTTTCGGTAGAGACGCGGTCAGGGAAGTCACGTTCAGATAGTGGTCGGCGATTCTGCTGGATGGGGACATGAGGGTCGGCCAGATTGCAGTTAGGTTTAACTTCAAGAGTGATAATGAGCACCACAGTTTCAGTTGCAGCGCGCGATGTACTACATCAAGCCCCACCGCAGCGGTTTCCGCGTCTGGATGCGCACTCACGGATCGGCCGATGACCACGAGTCTACCCGCGTTCTTGGAGATAACGGAGATGTACATGGCTGCCGCGCGCAGGCGCGTTCGTTGGATCCTCCTGAACTCCTTGGCCGAAAGGTTCGCTCGGAGGAATCGCTCCTCTTCCGGATCGGTGAGATTGCGGAAAGCTTCCAAGTCCACCGGCGAGAGCTTTTCGATTCCGGTGGAATTGGCCGATTGCCACCAAACCTGGACCGCCAGAAAAAGCAGGAAGAGCACAGCCGTTGCCGTTAATGCAACAATCGGAATCATAGAGACATCAACCTCCCGAGCTCCACAGCCCACTTCCGGGCATCCAGCAAGGACGCCACTTCGGAGTCCGACCGAACCTCTTTTTGTTGCCTGACGCTTGCAAAATACAACCAGACCACTACCGAAACGTGATAGGTCCCCATCTGCAGCAGATCGACGACTTGAGCATCCATTATTCGAAAGTCCTTCAGTGCATCCATGAGCGGCTCAAGCCCTGCTACTAAACCCATGCCTAGGGCAATGCCAACCACTAAAGGGCCCATCCTAAGTCCGAGAAAGCGGTGCCACAGGAAAACGAGCGTGAGAAGACCGCACTGAACGATATCGAGCGTGTGGTTGATCGCGTAGACGGGAAAGACCATCTCGCGAATGCTCCAAGAGTAAACGGAACCTATGAACACTGCGGCGAGTACCGCTAGCAAGGCCGCCGCACAGCGGAGAAACCGGGCTGTGGTTCTGCGCAGCGACGCGCAGTGCGCAACCGATGCTTCCAGCATTTCCTGAATAATCGCAAAGCGAAACGCAATGCTTCCGGCGCGACCGAGCAGGTACATCTGCTGGTATGTCGACCATGGCACTGGCTCCAGACGACTCATGCCGAACAAGACGCAAAACTGCAACATTTCGAACAGCAGGTAGCCGAAGAAAATCGGGGAAGCTCGATACCGACGGTTCCACATCATGACCCCCACGACTGCGGCAAGCAGAACGTGGGGGGCAGTCCAGAGGTAGAGCCATACGAAAGAGGTTGAGTTCATGCGCCTGAAATTGCCGTCCCAGGAATGTATCACTCTGGTCCGGCAGAGCTCAAGTGCGAACTTGTAAACCGGCTATTTCCCAGGGTTACAAAGCTTACCACCGCAGGTTGGGCTGGGATTTCCGTCCGCTCTGAGTTCAACCGGAACTATCGCTAAAGTTGTGAGTACGAGCAGAATTAGTGTAACCTTCGTTAGGAGTGTTTTCACAGCGTTTCCTTTCGTTATTGAACTAGAATTCGGTTGGCGTAGTTTCGTGCAAAGGGCCGAACTTCGGGAAAGAATCGCAGCAAGTCCAGTTTTCCGGAAAATGTATCGGAAGCCAAAAAGGTGCGAAATTATGACACTCACGTCCGCTTACGAAGACCTTCGTCGACGAACCATAGAAAAGATTCCCGGGATATGGGGGAAACTGAAATATCTGGCGGAACTACGCTCCGAGAAAGGCGGCTACGTGCACTGGGGATTTGAACGAGTGCACGGTTCGGTGGCTGCGCAAAACGCGTTTACCAAGGCCCACAAGACGCTGGTTAGAACTATTTTGCGGACTCGATTGATGAATCTGTTGGAAGATCTGGAACAATCCCGCGAAACGAACGCGATCAGCCCGCCGTCTTGCGCTTCAGCACTGGCGGTAAACCTAGACCAGTTGCTGCCTTCCCACTGTCCGAAAGAGACAGAGTTGCATCTGTTCTCTGTGCTGCAAACCCTCTCGATTCTTGAAGCTCGGAAGAACGCAGGTTCCCCAGTCGCATAGCGACGCCGACTACTTGCCCTATCACTTCCGCCTCCTGGGGATGTTTAAGGATACGCACCGGCGCAGGTGAGAGTGGGTGGGGCTGCAAAACCAGCGAGTTAAGCCGGCATGAGCACCAGCAGCACGTAAAGCCGTCCCTGGTTTCCACGAAATAGATGGGGCGTTCATACTCCGATCGCCAGTGGCGTTCCACGACTTCGCGCCTCGATTCATCCACCTGGACAAATGTTCCGGGCTGAAGAATCGGGTACATGGTGAAATCCTGGCTGCCAATGAAGCCGTAAGTGTAATCCTGAGAGGCCAGATGGCCAAGCAAAGAAAATGGAACGGTGCCCCACTGTTGCACCATGCGGCCGAGGTCCGAGGTTTCTCTAAGATCGAACCCGGGATCCATTTTGACGGGCATTCGGCACTCGCCGCGTTCGCTTTCTCGCGTTACCAGATGTGAGTTGGCGGGCTGCGCCGCATCCCAATCGGCGCTGATCCTGCCCGGATCGATTCCGTAAACCTGTAACAGTTCTTCGACCGGTTTGTGATAAATCGCCGCCAAGCAATAGATACGGAACAAACTGGGAACAACACCTTTCGTCTCAATGTCGGAGAGTCGACTTGGCGGGATCAGGTATTCCTGGCTGCCATGACGCTGCGAAACCACCGCACTGGCGTTCTCGACATCCCTCATTGTGAGGCCCAGGCTGTCGCGTAGTTTGCGTAAAGTCATCCCAGCGGACAACATTTCGTCCTCCTGCGTTGTGGGAGGCTCCCCCATGCGGCGGCTGAAAACGCAAGAGGATGAAATCGCTTTCACACCGCTGCTTAATTGCCTTATACCAAGTTCTTGCCGGAGTTTTCAACTGTATTGTTCGGTTTTCGTAACGAAGTACTGCAGCTTGGTGCGTGATGTTTTCACGTTTGCTTCCGCCAATGATTATGTCATCTGTCGAGCGCCACCCCTGCGATTCCCCACTGCACTTTCCGGAATTCGTAAACCCGAGCGTCGCCACAGCCAAATCTAAGCTCCATCCTTTAACCTGCGGACGCATTCGAGAACCTGGTGAGATCGTCGGCCCATTTAATGAGTTTGGTTTGCCCAACCCGAGATCAGCGAGCCATGCGGGGACACTTGCGACGAAGCAAAGCAGTCTGTGTCGAGCATTCAATGGGCAGCGAACGCTCCCTGCGCCGATGGTCCGGCACAAAAGCCGAAATTTCGGCACAGACCTCGATTGCTCCCTTGTGTTGCGCCCAAAAATGCGCCAGATCTCCGCAAGATCCAAGGGCGTGCTGTCTGGCATCCGGCGTGCTCCTAACCTTGGATAGCTATCAGGGTGTCGCGATGTCAACGTTGATCGACTCAGCCTTGGCCGCGTGGTTCCAGCAAGGGCATGACGAGCATCAGCTCCCGTCCTGCCCGCAGGCGCCTTGGGCTTTCCCGGAAAAACCTCGTCAATATGTTCCGGTAGCGAATGGTGTCATCTTAATCCGCGCAACCCGCAGCCTCCTAGACACTGGGCAAGCGAAGATCTTGATATCGCGGTTTTTTGGACGTACTTGGTCCAATTTGTCGTGAGCAGGCTCTAGAAGAGTTGTCGCTTTGCCCGTTTCGTCTATGTCTGATCCAGTCTACTCGGTATTGGTGATTGATCGCGATGTTGGGGTGTCGGAGGATTTTGGCCGCGCACTTCTGGGCTTGCCTGTAGCCGTCATGAGGGCGAGCGACCGGGCCGAGGGTATGAGGTTCTATCACGACTTCCTGCCCCTAATGGTGCTCTTGGATGCAGAGTTCGACGATGGGGAGTTGCCGCTGCACGATTTGTTTGCATATGATTCAGCGCTCGAAGTCGTTCTCATGACCGATCGCTGGACCCCGACGGCAGCGCTGGCCGCCGCTGCCAGAGGGGCCAGTGACCTGCTTGCCAAACCGTTGGACCCCGTGAAAGTGCGAGCATTGGTTTCGGGCCTCATCACCCAGGCTGAGACCCGAAGACATACCCACGAACTCGATAACGAACTCCTCGAGGTCTACCAGTTCCAGGGCATGGTGGGTCGCAGTCCCAGAATGCTCGAAGTTTTCTCCAAGGTCCGCCGGGTTGCTCCTCTGTTTCAGACCGCGCTCATCACCGGACCGACCGGAACCGGTAAGGAGTTGATCGCCCGGGCTCTGCACAACCTGAGTCCTCGTTCCCGCGAAAAATTCGTCGTTTGCAACTGTTCAGCCCTGACGGAAACTCTGTTGGAAAGTCAATTGTTTGGCCATGTAAAGGGATCGTTCACCGGCGCAATCCGCGATCGAGCTGGCCTGTTTGAGTACGCGAACCGTGGCACTCTGTTTCTCGATGAAATCGGTGAATTGTCGTTGCCGGCCCAGGCCAAGTTGCTCCGTGTGCTGCAGAATCAAGAGTTGCAGCGCGTCGGCTCCCCCGTCACCAGCACGGTCGATGTGCATGTGATTGCGGCCACAAATCAGAATGTTCGAGAACTGGCGGCGAAAGGCAAGTTCCGCGAAGACCTTTTCTACCGGCTATCCATGATTGAAATCCAGCTTCCACCTCTAGCCGAACGCAGGGAAGACCTGCCCCTGTTGCAGCGGCACTTCCTGCAGCATTTCTCCCTTAAGTATGGCAAGAAGCTTAACGGGATTTCCAGACGCGCCCAGATTCTTCTGAACCGGCATCTATGGCCGGGAAACGTGCGGGAACTGGAAAATGTAATCGGGAACGCTTGCATCATGGCTCAGGGCAAGATCATCGGCGATGTTGATCTGCCGGAAGCAATACGTTCGCCGATCGCCAGCCCTGAAAAAGCAGTGCCCTTCATGACCCTCGAAGAAGTTCAGGCCCGCCACTTAGAGTATGTCCTGAAACTGGTCGATGGTAACAAGGCCAGAGCCGCTGAAATCCTGGGCGTCAGCCGGGCGACCGTATATGGGATGCTGGCCCGGCGTGTTCGTCAATTGGATCAACAGGCCAATCTATCCGCTTGACCGCTCGCGCGACCGCGATGCCCACACTCCTCTGTTTTGAATTGAACTGCTCGGTAGCAATGAGTATTCGCCTCCATGGACCGGATCCGTCCTCGATTCTCTTCCTTTTGCGGCGAGCGTTCTTTCACCCAAATGAACTCGGTCCTAGTTTCAGGATTTTGCACTCCTTTCTGGCTGTTGTTCGCGGACTATGTCGCTCCTCTCGTCGGTTTCGCCGAATCAGAAGCTGTTTCCGCAGAATATGTCCTTAAGTTTCCTCGGGAAACAGCAAATCCCCGCTCTCGGATTCAGTTTGTCAGCACCAAAGTACTCTCTCGCCGCTCGGGCTCTTAATCTTCCAGCGCCAAGTGCCGATAAGGATCCTGCCGAACGCTCGTCAATTTGAGCATTCGTATTGCGAAGGAACCTGTCGAAGGCGGGGAGAAAGATGAAGACTAAAGTTTTTTCGGGTACCTCACTGGTGTTGGTTGTGCTCGCTTCTATCCAGACGCTTTTTGGCCAGTCGCTAGCACCGGAGAAGCAAGCCTCCTTCAGGCCCTTCCAGCAGGTTAGCCAACCGTCATGGAATGGAAACGCGCGCTTAAGGAACCATGCCAGGAGTTCCGGTAGGCGCATTCACGCCAACCCTTACGCGTCAGCGCCTCCTTCTCCGGCAGTGGCATTCCTGTCGGCGACGCGGATTGAATCAGATGGAACCGCCGCCTATCCCCTAGCCAGCGGCGACTTCAATGGCGACAAGCTGACCGATGTGGCGACCCTCATCGGCAATAGTGGATCGCCTTCGGGTGTTTACCTGGCTGTTCTGCTCAATGTCGGAGGTCAGCTCTCGAACTCTCCGATCCTTACTCCCGTGTCATTCGCAACAGGAGACTTTATCCTAGCCGGAGACGTCAACAAGGACGGAAAAGACGACATCGTACTGGTACATCGAAATTCGATGGATGTTCTGCTCTCGAACGGAGATGGAACTTTCGCTGCGCCACAGAACATCGCCACTTCCATCAGCGATCCGGTCGCTGCCGCCTTGTGGGATGTCAACCACGATCAGAAACTCGACGTGCTAGTGGTCGATGGGAACTCGAACCAGGCCGCATTCCTTATCGGCAACGGACAGGGCAACTTCGCGCCTCCCCAACTGACAGCTTTCCCAGGTCAGGCCTCCGTGGGAATACTGGCGGACATTGATCGGGATGGCAACCTGGATTTCGTTACCAATAGCACTCTCTATCCCGGAGATGGCGCCGGCGGTTTCCTCCCCGGGATTTCCTTTCAAAGCAATGATGGACAAAATGCAGGCGCCGTTGGCTCTGATTCAGTTGCCGTTGGCGATATCAACGGCGATGGACTTCTCGACGTGGTAACTGCGAACGGATACTGGAACACGGTCAGTGTCTTCTTGAACCATGGCGGTCGAAGCTTGGTCCAGGATGGCGTTTCCTTCTGGAGCGGCAATGAACCGGTGGCGCTCGCGTTTGCCGATGTGAACTGGGATGGGCACGCGGATCTCATCGTCACCAACGCCGCGGAGTCGGATTTTTCGGTCTTCATGGGAAAAGGCGACGGCACTTTCGATACCCCTACAGCGGAATTCGCCATCGGAGGATCGCCCTCCACCAAAGCCGTGCTGGCGGACTTCAATGGCGATGGCGATCTTGATGCCGCCTTTGCCGACAATCAGTCGTCAGTAGTCCTGGCAATGGGTTTCGGAGATGGAACATTCCAGGCGGCACCCACGAGCAACATCGTCGTCGCTCCAGGAACAAACAGCTCAGGCACCGCCCTCAGCATCGCGTCGGCGGATTTCAATGGCGACAGCTGGCCCGACTTCGTAGTCGGACAAAGCTCCACGTCACCGGGCTTGGGCGTGCTCGTATTCCTGACGCAAAAAGATGGCAGCCTCGGCAAGGGAGTCACTTACGCCGCAGGCGATGCCCTCAGCTACGTCGCGGTCGGCGACATTAACAAGGACGGCAAAGCCGACATCGTAGCCTCCAACTGGGCAACTGGCGCCGTGGAAGTCCTGCGTGGAAATGGCGACGGGACCTTTCAGGCGCCCGTGTCGATTGCGCTTCCCGGCATTGCGAACGGCATAGTCATAGCCGACTTTAATGGCGACGGTTGGCCCGATGTCGCCTTGGCCGGGAAGGATCCGGTGGTTTACATCCTGCTCAACGATGGCACAGGCTCGCTGAGGCTCGCCGGAACCTACCCCATTTCAGGCGTAGGTTACGAACTCGTGGCCACTGATCTCAATAACGCCGGGACGCCAGATCTCTGTATCGCGATGACCAGCACATCCCGCGTCGCCGTGCTCCTCGGCAATGGCGATGGGACTTTCTCGGCCGCGCCCGACTTCGATACCACCCTGCCCTCGATCTACGGTATTGCCTCCGCCGACGTCGATGGGGATGGCTACCGCGATCTCGTAGTCACTTCGCCTGATGCTGGAGCTATCGCGTTCGCCTATGGCAATGGAGACGGCACTTTCATTGTGCCGAGCACTTATGTTGCGACGGCGTTGCCGACACAGTTGAATCCAGCCCCTGGAGAAGTGGCCTTGACCGACATGAACGGAGACGGCAACCTGGACATTGTCTATGCCAACGCCGGTTTTAGTTCGGTCGGAGTATTTCTCGGTGATGGCACCGGTAACTTTTATGGACCTTCGGAATTCCCGGCGGGCGGCGGTTCCGTGGCTGTGGCGATTGCGGACGTCAACAAAGATGGCTGGCCCGATGTGGTCACCGCCGATGCGAATTTTAGCGGCGTCTCAGTTTTGTACAACACGACCGGCTCCCAACCTGCCTCGGACTTTTCGATTACGGCGAATCCACAGGCGATGCAGGTCGCTCCTGGTGGAACCGCAACGGCGACGTTCTCTTTGACGCCCAGCGGCGATTTCATCGGCTCGGTTCAGCTGCAGTGCCAGAACCTGCCGGCAACGTTGTCCTGTGGCTTCACACCGAGCATCCTGCACCTGACCAAGGGGGCCAAGTCCTCTTCCCAACTGACCATTACCGCCGCCCAATCGAATGCCGCTGCAACATCTTCCGGACCGGCGTTCTGGGCCTTGGCCATGATTCCAGTCCTCGGAGGCCTGTTCTTCTGGCGGACTCCTCGAGTACTCGGCACAACCGCACTATTCTCCTTGTTGGCAAGCCTGATGCTGTTGAGCGGTTGCGGCAGCGGAACGTCCAGCAAGCTACCGCCCCAGACGTACACGATTACCGTCGCAGCCACAGCATGGAACGGGACAGCTCACTCCGTACAGATGCAGGTGACGGTCCAATAGTGCAGCGCGATTAGAGCACGACCCGTTCGTCAAGCCGAGCGGTGTTCTACTTATCTGTGATCGCCGTTGCTCACGGACGCTGCGCCTGGATTGCGTCGACTACGCTCACGCACCTGGTTCAGAACCGCATGACGACTCCGGTTCAATACCGGAATGCTCTGGAACTACAAACGATGACCGGGCTCCAGTGCAGTAAAACTATACCCTCTCAGATGGGCGCTGACCGATTCGTGAAGAATACGGGTAGATCGTAGGCCCAGTTAGCGCCCGTGCTGTTCCTGTGCCCTAAAACGTGATAAAACCAACCCATCGGGGGCTGCGTGAGGATTCCCCGTTTTTCGCCGCATTTTGCCCGTCTGGCAACTGCTTGCGGCCTCGCACAGGAGAGCCAACAATGACAACCGAAACGAATACTCTAACGGCGACACACGAGACGCCAATTGATAAATCCGCTGCGAGACTTCTCTCTAACTACATCGGCGGCCGCTGGATAAAAGCGCAGGCATCCGCCCTTCTCGACGTGACCAACCCGGCGAACGGCCAGGTCCTGGCGCGCCTCCCGCTCTCGGGCGTTGCCGAGATCGAAGCCGCGGTCGCCGCCGCCAGCGCCGCCCTGCCCGACTGGCGCACACGTTCCATTGGCGAGCGCACCGAGTTCATCTTCGCGCTGCGGGAGAAATTCCGCCAGCGCATCGACGAGTTGGCCACCTCCATCACCCGCGAATCAGGCAAGGTGCTGTCCGATGCCCGCGCCGAGATCACGCGCTCTCTTGAAGTCATCGAAGTGGCCTGCGCGGCCCCCATGACCATGCAGGGACGGATCCTGGAAGGCGTGGCCCGCGGCATCAATACCGAATCCATTCGCCAGCCGATCGGCGTGTGCGCCGCTATCACACCCTTCAATTTTCCGGCCATGGTGCCCATGTGGTTCCTGCCCTTCGCCATCGTTTGCGGCAACACGTTTGTCTTGAAGCCGTCCGAGCAGGTTCCCCTCACCTCGGAGATCATGTTTCACATTTTCGAAGAGATCGGTCTGCCCCCCGGAGTGGTGAATCTAGTGCATGGCGCGCATGACGCGGTTAACGCAATCCTCGACAGTCCGGGAATTCGCGCCGTTTCCTTCGTCGGATCCGTCAATACTGCTAAATACATCTACCGCCGAGCCGCGGAACAAGGCAAACGCGTGCAGGCGCTGGGTGGCGCTAAGAATTACATGGTCGTGATGCCGGACGCGGTCGTCGACAAAACCGTCTCGAACGTTCTCGGCAGTGCTTTCGGCAATGCCGGCCAGCGCTGCATGGCTGGCTCCGTTCTGGTCACAGTGGGCTCCGCCCAAACCGCAATCATGGACCGCCTGAAAGCCGACGCCGAAAAGTTGCTTGCCGGAGACGGCATGAATCCGAAAGCTAGCCTGGGACCGGTCATTTCGAGCGCCGCTTGCGAGCGCATTCACCAAGCCATCGAGAGCGGGTTGAAAGAAGGCGCGGAGTTGCTCGTGGATGGGAGGCGTCCCGCAGGAGTTCCCGTCGGCGGAAACTTTGTCGGCCCAACGATTCTGGACCACGTCAAGCCCGAGATGCGCGTATGCCGCGAAGAGATCTTTGGCCCCGTACTCTCCGTGATGCACGTGGATACGCTCGAACAAGCGATTTCGCTGGTGAATAGCGATCCCCGCGGCAATGGCACGTCGATTTTCACAGAGAACGGCGCCGCCGTGCGCGAATACAGCCGTCGCATCGAAGTCGGCATGGTGGGGGTGAATATCGGAGTGGCCGCATCGCCCGCCTATTTTCCATTTTCCGGCTGGAAGGATTCTTTCTTCGGCGACCTGCACGTCCATGGCTGGGATGCGGTCGAGTTCTTCACCCGCAAGAAGACCGTAACTTCGCGCTATTTTTCTGCCGGAGAGACTGGGAAATACTTCGTCGAGCAAGGCGACAAGCATTAAAGCATAGGCTGTTTGGGGTCGGGTTTGTCCCGATCCAAGCGGGCGAATCCCCGCCTCCGCAGGAGCGCTCTGCTAGGGCTGGGTGTAGAGAGCCCGCTTGAGAAAGTCTCCCGCCCCCGCTCGACCCAGAAACCTATCTCCTTCTACCACCACACGCCCGCGGGACAGCACCGCATCGGGCATACCTGTAACCTGAATTCCCTCAAACATCGAATAATCGACGCGCATGTGGTGCGTCTTTGCGCTGATCGTATGCTTGCGATTCGGATCAAAGATCACCAAGTCAGCGTCGCTGCCCACGGCAATCGTGCCTTTGCGCGGATACAGCCCAAACAATTTCGCCGGAGTCGTCGAAACCAGCTCCACGAAACGGTTTACGCTGAATCGTCCCCCCGCCACCCCGCCCGAATAAATAAGGCTCATGCGATGCTCAATTCCCGGACCTCCGTTCGGAATCTTGGTGAAATCGTCGCGTCCCAGCTCTTTCTGATCTTTGAAACAAAACGGACAGTGATCCGTCGAAACCACCTGCAGATGATCGGTTTTCAATCCATTCCACAATTTTTCCTGATGCCACTTCTCCCGCAAAGGTGGCGTAAACACATATTTCGCTCCCTCGAAACCGGGTGCATCGAAGTTTTCGAGCGAGAGATACAGATATTGCGGACAAGTCTCGGCGTAGACGGGCAGGCCGCGATCCCGCGCCTCACGCACTTTTTCGAGCGCCTCATTGCAACTCAAATGCACGATGTAAACAGGCGCTCCAGCCATTTCCGCCAGCGCAATCGCGCGCGAAACGGCTTCCGCTTCCGCCGTCGTAGGACGTGTCAAAGCATGATACTTCGGCGCCTTCTTGCCTTCCGCCAGCGCCTGCTGCACGATGACATCAATCGCGCCCCCGTTTTCGGCATGCATGCAGACCATTCCGCCGTTCTTCGCCGTTGCCCGCAGCGCTTTGAAAATACTCGCATCGTCCAGCATGAAAACGCCCGGATACGCCATGAACAACTTGAAGCTCGTAACCCCTTCGCGCACCAGCGCGTTCATCTCGGCGAGTTGCGCGTCCCCCAGGTCCGTGATGATGCAGTGAAACGCAAAATCGCAAACCGCTTTGCCCGAAGCCTTTTGCATCCACCCATCGAACGCCGTTCGCAGAGTCTGGCCCTTGTACTGAATTGCGAAATCGATCAAAGTAGTCGTCCCGCCAAAAGCCGCGGCGCGCGTCCCAGTCTCGAAATCATCCGCGCTCGTCGTTCCCCCAAACGGCATGTCGAGGTGGGTATGCACGTCGATTCCTCCCGGAAACACGTACCTGCCCGCCGCTTCGATAATTCTCCCCGCATTCTCACGCGGTAGGCTTTGCCCAACGGCCGAGATCTTTCCGTCGCTGATCGCAATATCGCTGGTGTAAGTGTCGGTTGCGGTGGCAACGCGCCCGTTGACGATAATGGTGTCAAAGCCCATGACTCTGTCTTCTCCTTGTCGGCGAAGTAAGAACTTTATGTTAACCTACCGAAACTGTGAGCGCCGATTTTGGTGGTGGAGCGTTGTGCGCCCCGCCCAGCCGCCACACTGCCGAACACACGAGGCGTAGCTCACAATCCAGGCGAGGGGACACTATGCACTTCGGCATCACCATCAAACCCGACATGACAGTCGACCGCATCGTCCATCTCACCCGTCAAGCGGAAGCTTCAGGATTCGACTACGGCTGGATCTTCGATTCCCATGTCCTCTGGCTCGAACCTTATCCCATGCTTACCTTGATGGCGACCAACACAAAGAGGATGCGCCTCGGCACCTGTGTGACCAATCCCGCGACCCGCGACATCACGGTGACATCGAGTCTGTTTGCGACCCTGAACTTAATCTCCGGCGGACGCATGCAACTGGGCATCGGCCGCGGCGATAGTTCGCGACGAGTGCTAGGCAAAAAGCCAGTCACGGTCGCGCAGTTGGAGGAGTCGGTGAAGGCCTTCCGCGACCTCACAGGCGGAAAGGAAATCGAATACGATGGCTGTCCCGCGCGCCTTAGCTGGGCCACCGGAGGCGTTCCGCCGGTCTGGGTCGCGGGATACGGACCGAAAGTCCTCGAGTTGGCGGGTCGAGTCGGCGACGGAGTGGTCTTGCAATTCGCCGATCCCGATCTGATCGAGTGGTGCATCGGCTTCGTCAAGAAAGGAGCCGAAGCCGCAGGCAAAGATCCGCGAAAAATCGAGATCATGGCCGCCGCGCCGGTCTGGGTTTCCGACGACATCAAAGTCGGCCGAGAACGCGTGCGCTGGTTCCCTGCCCTGGTTTCGAATCACGTGGTGGATCTGGTTTCGCGCTACAAGCCCGAAGAACTCCCGCCTGCCCTGACCTCCTACATACGCGACCGTGGAGACTACGATTACCTTCACCACTGCGAAGTCGACAGCAGCAACCGCAACTTCGTGTCCGATGAAGTGACCGACCGCTTCTGCCTGCTCGGTCCCGCCGAGGCGCACGTTGAGAAAATTCGCGCGCTCGCTCGCGCAGGGGTTACTCAGTTCAACATCTATCTGATGTGCGGAGACGAAGAGGATACACTGGAGAAATATAAGGAGGAAGTGGTGCCGGCCTTTCGATGATAAAAACCAGGATTGCAACTCCTAACGGGCATCGGCGATAAGAGCAATCTCATCACGACAGCTACGACATCGGCGTTTTCGGGCCAGCCCATAGCTTCATCAGCCCATAGTAAGCGCAAAATGAAACCACAAATCCAACAAACCACGAATAGTCGTACAACGCCCGCAACGGAGCGACGATCAATCCCACCAGCGCCGTGCCCGCTCCCAGAACCAGCGCAAGGGCTGCCAGCCAGTTAAAGCCACGCGAATATTCGTAGACCCCACCACGCAAGTACAGATCATCAACAACCAGAACTCGCCGTCGGATCACGAAGTAGTCGCAGATCATGATGCCCGCGACCGGCCCCAGGAACGCGGCGTAACCGCCCAGCCAGCCGAAGATGAAGGTGCTGTAGCTGGACAGCAGCTTCCACGGCATCAGAGCGATTCCCATGAAGCAGGTGATTACGCCGCCGGTCCGAAAGCTGATTTTTCGCGGCCACAGGTTGGAAAAATCATTCGCCGGAGAAACGACATTGGCACCGATGTTTACATTCAACGTCGCCAGCAGAATCGCCAGCAGCGAAATCACCGCGGCCAAGGGCGAATGAAACCGGCTCAGCAACTGCACTGGATCCCAGATCGCGGTGCCATAGATCACCACTGTCGCCGAAGTCACCAGGATTCCAATCAGCGAATACAGTGTCATCGTCGTTGGCAGGCCGAGCGCTTGCCCAATGATCTGTTGCCTCTGGCTGCGTGCAAAGCGCGTGAAGTCCGGGATGTTCAGCGACAACGTGGCCCAGAAACCGACTGTCCCATTGAGCGCGGGGATCAGAAACTTCAGAAAATCCGGAAAACTCGCGAAGCGCGATGGCGCCGCTAGCATGGGTCCAAACCCACCCGCCGACTTGTACGCCCACGCCAGCAGCAAGAGACCCACCGCCAGCAGAATCGGCGCGCTGTTTCCTTGCAGCACTCGAATGTACTCAATCCCTTTGAGAATCACCGCCAGATTGATCAGCCAGAATGCGAGGAAGCAGATCGCATCGCCATGCGCGACCTGTCCCCAGGTGGGCGCGAGGGTCGTGATCAAAGTGTTCATCGCCTCGCCCCCAATCCATGTCTGAATGCCAAACCATCCACAGGCAACTAGGGCACGCAACACGGCCGCGAAATTCGCCCCCAGCACTCCGAACGAAGCCCGCGCCAGCACCGGAAACGGAATGCCGTAGCGCGCTCCCGGATGCGAGTTCAACAGCATGGGGATAAGCACAATCGTATTGCCGATGAACACGGTGGCAACCGCCTGCTTCCAGTTCATCCCTCCCTGGATCAAGCTGGCGGCCAGCATGTAAGTCAGAATATTGACCGACATCGATACCCAGAGCGCGGCAAAACTGTAGGTGCCCCAGGTGCGCCGCTCGGAGGTCGCGGGCGCGAGGTCGGCGTTATACAACGGACTGGATTCGATTCGCGAAGTCGGAGACATATCGGTAAGAATTCTCAGTTCCCGGTTCTCAGTAAAACCGGCACACTGAGAACTGAGAACCGGGAACTGAGAACTATTCTTGGCCCGTCTGCGTCGTCAGCGCACCGTAAGTCTCCGGACGGCGGTCACGATAAAACTGCCAGACTCTTCTCACTTCCTGAATCATATCGAGATCGAGATCGGCGACCAGCACTTCATCCCTAGTACGGCTGGCCTGGGCCACAATCTTGCCTCGCGGGTTGCAGAAATAGCTTTTGCCGTAAAACTCGCCGATATTCCATGGCTTCTCCCTGCCCACGCGGTTGATCGCGCCCACGAAGTAGCCATTCGCCGCAGCATGCGCCGGTTGCTCCAGTTCCCACAAATATTCCGACAGTCCCGCTACCGTGGCGGAGGGATTGAAGACAATTTCCGCGCCATTCAATCCGAGCACGCGCGCGCCCTCGGGAAAATGACGGTCATAACAAATGTAGACGCCAACTCGAGCATACTTCGTTTCAAAAACCGGATAGCCCAGGTCGCCTGGCGTGAAATAAAACTTCTCCCAGAATCCCGGGTGCACATGCGGAATATGGTGCTTGCGATATTTGCCCAGATACTTACCGTCGGCATCGATCACGGCAGCACTATTGAAGTACAAGCCCGGCATCTGCTCTTCATAAACCGGAACCACGATCACCATCTTGTGCCTGGCCGCGATCTTTTGCATCAACTTGGTCGTTGGTCCGTCGGGAACCCGTTCCGTGAGGTCGTACCAGCGAATGTCCTGCTCCGCGCAGAAATACGGACCATAGAAAAGCTCCTGCAGGCAGAGAATCTTGACCTTCTTTTTCGCCGCTTGCTCGATCAGCTTCAGGTGCTTCTCGATCATCGCTTTCTTGACCTCTGGCAGCGAGCGGTTCGCACTGAGCGCATTGCTTGCCTGGATCAGACCACAGCGCACGTTCCGGGACATGGATAGACCTCCGAAGAAACGCCAAATATATCAGAGAGTAACTCGGTTTTCGAAAGGCGACAAAACAGGGGACGAGCAAAGCCCGTCCCCACATGACCTGTGCTCACTCGCGACGAATCTAGTGCGTGAACGAAAAGTTCAGACCAGTCGCCAGCGTGATGTCGTTCCTTTCGATCGGAGGATTCGATGCCAGCGGATGGTTGTCGAATACGTCCGCCATCGTGATTTGCCAGCCCAGCCACTTATGCAACTTGGTCACGAAGCCCAGGTTGACCGCCCCGCGTAAAATCCGCACATCATCGGGCGTGAACCCTGGAAACGCGATATTCGTCTGACTGAAGCTCGGATAGAGCAGAAAACTCTGGGTGAAGACGCTGCTCTTTCCGACCTTGTGGGTGAAATTATCTCCAACCGTCAATGCAGCTGTGCGATCGGAATGGTTATACGTGAGCGTAGTCGGTGGCGGCGCCGGATTCGTTTCCATCAGATCCGAGAAGCTTTCATGCGTATAGTTGATGCCAGCCAGCAGATCAAGCGTCGTGCTCGGAGTCTTGATCGCGTGCAAGCCAATGCCGCCTCCGAGAATGTAGCGGAGATCGAGATTTTGCAGTGAATTGTTGAAGAAGTCCGCACTCCCGAATCCAAACACGCGCGGACTGAAGTCGTGGTCGTAACGGAGTCCACCGCTGTTCGAGTTCGCTGTCACTTGCGAAGGAGAGATAGGTTGCAGAGCGAGTTTGCCCGTGGTCGCGTACGTCGTGGTTTCGTAGAGAATCAGCTTGTCGTGGAACCCTGTGCGGATCGCGTTGAAACCGATGTTCAGATTCTTGGTTTCGCTGTTGCCGGCCGTCAGGGCAAAGCCCAGATTCGCGCCGCCCGCCCAGCCTTCTGCAAATCCCGGGTGCAAGCTCTTCTCATACGCCGCCTGCTCGGCCGGACTGCGCACTAAAGTGACCGAGGCTTTCGGCGCCTCGACCGATCCCGCAGCCTTCGTGGTAACCACCACATTGTCTCCATTCGTGGTTACAGGACCGACTACCGTCTTGCCCCCCAGCGTGACGTTCAAATCGCCTGCCGAAGTAATACTCTGAATTGCGTCAAACTTCACGGTTACATCGCCCGCATAATCGGTCTTGATGACGAGTTCTTTACCATCGGACTTGGAAATCGACCCCGTCAAGCGGTCGCCGTTTTTCAGGACGACCTGGTCGGCGAGCGCCGAGATCGCTAATACCGGTATCGCAAATAAAAGACAAATACCTACCAACAGTTTCTTATGCACAAAAAACCCTCCTAAGGGATTAAAGAATGGAATGGACTTCTTAGTTCCGGACGTTCTACATCAACTTAGCGGACACAACAAACTCCCGCTGCCAGGAGGTGGGTACAAAACCTCCAGCCACTCAATTACTTAGTTTTGGATGCAGAAATTATATCGAACAAACGAGAATCCGGCACGCGTGAAGAAGAAAGTTGCCGGGCAGATCTGAAAACGGAACTTCAAGCCTTATTTTCCGGCTTGACCTCGGGCTTGACTTCGGCCTTCGCTTCGCTGTTGTTTTGATCTTTCATACCGTCTTTCAATGCACGAATACCCTCGCCCAGCCCCTTGCCCAACTCGGGCAACTTCTTGGGGCCAAACACCAGCAACGCGATAAAGAAGATCACCAGCAGATGCATGGGTTGAAACAGACCTTCTAACATAAAACCTCCGAACGGAAATACCGAACGGCAACGCCAGACAGCATCACCATCTGATAGTGTACTCCACCTCTCTGCCACCGTCTCGCCGATTCAGCGATTTCGAGTGGATCTTTATGAAATACCACCGATTCAGCCATCCTCGACTATCCCTTCCCGTCCGCAGTTGGGCATGTCCCTCAAAATTACTTCCGTGACCTATCGGCCGGACGCTCCCCCGACTATTTTGGCCACAGGGCTGTTTTCGGGCTTACAACCCCCAAGAGCGCCCGGAGGGTTTCGTGAAACGCTGTTTCCTGACTTGGCTTTTGCTTCTGCTGGCGGCAGGCCCCCTACTGGCTGAGCAAGTCCCATCCACTTCACCTTCCGATTCCATCTTTCTCTGGCTGGCCGGTGGCATTTCTAGCGCCCGAATCCAGCGCCTAGCCCGCACTCAACTCGAATCGCCCGACCACAACCGCGACTTCTTTTGCCACGCATCTTCGCCGTGCCTCCGGCAATGCACCGCCGCCCTGCTAAAGGCCGGAGCAGACCCGAACTTGATCGAAAGCTTGGCGCTTGTAAGTCCGGCTCGTGCTGGCGACCACAGTGTTGATCGCAGTCCCGACCGCAAGTCTGCCGCCACTACGACCAGTAACTGCTCCACTCCGGCCACGCACATTGCCGCTCTGGTTCACGACCAGAACCTAAACGCCGCCGAAGACAGTATCCGCGCCCTGCTGCGCGACCAGTCTGAGAATGACCCGATTCACGCTACGCTCTATTTTGTTCTCGGGACAATCCTGCGCCGACAGGACCGTTTTGACGAAGCGCTCGACGCATTCACGGAATCGTCTCGGCTGCAGCCCGGCTTCCCCGAAACCCACAGCCAACTCTCCTACCTCTTCTACCGCAACGATGATGCCGATGACGCCCTCGCCGAAGCGCGCACAGCCCTCAGCATGGATCCCGCCAACGCCGAAGCCTACCGTTATCTCGGACTTGCACTCTACGCCGATGGCCGCTACGATGCCGCGCTGCACGCCTTTGACGAAGCGCTGACCCGCGAACCCACCTCCTCGCCCGCCAACGCCGACGTCTACTTCGATGTCGGAATTACCCATCGCGATCAAGGCGATTTGCGCCGCGCCGCCGTTGCCTACCGCCACGCCATCACCCTGCGCCCCAACTTCTGGGAGGCCCATAGCAATCTGGGCGTCGTCCTGCACGATCAGGGCAAAATGGATGAAGCAATCGCCGAATATCGCACCGCTAAGCGTCTCAACCCCGACGAAGCCAGCATCCGCAACAATCTCGGAAATACCCTCTGCGACAAGGAAGACTTCGATGCCGCCATCGCCGAATTCCAGGATCTCTATCGCCAGAGCCCGGGGTGGGAAGGCGGCCATAACTGCCTGGCCCGCGCTTACATGTCCAGGCGGAACTACCCTTTCGCCATCCGCGAGTTGCAGGCGGCCATCGCCGATAATCCCGCTGGAGCGGCCGAACATCGCGTCCTGGGACAGGCCTTGCTGCTTTCCGGGAGAGACCGGGAGGCCGTCGACGTACTCCGCGAAGCCGTTTCGCTTAATCCCGAATCCGGCCTGGCTCATCACTATCTGGGGACCGCCCTAGTGAATACCCAACAACTGACCGAGGCCGAAAAGGAATTTCGCGAGGCCCTCCGGCTCGAACCGAGCGCCCAGAATCACTATTCGCTCGCCGCCTGTCTAATGGCTCTCAACCAGTACGAAGAGGCCCTCGGAGAGCTCGAAATCGCTTCCCGCATGGATCCGAGCCAGAGTCTTTACCGAGCCCGCATGCAGGAAGTCGTCCGCCTGATCAGCACTTCGAAGTGACGAGGAGAGACGGCAGTTTGACGCGCCTGCCCTCTCCACAAGTTACCTTCGGTATGCACCGACGTGACATCGCCTTCTAACCCCGACAAACCTAAGATCATGAGAGCAAGAACGCGGTGCCCGTAGCACCGCCGGGGCCATCCTATGGAAACCAGCGCGACCAAGCCAGCCCGCGAAAAGTCTGTCAGTCCTGCCGCACTCTCGGCCCCAGAGCGGCACACGCCGCAGACGGCCGCACCCAAGATCCCTTCGGCTCCGGAGAAAGAGAAGAAGATCATCGGTTACGGCCTGCCTTGCGCGCGCTGCCATGCCTACTATCCAGCTGACATGCATGTCTGCCCAATCTGCAAGTCGCCGGAACGGGTGTCCCCTACCGCACCGGTGTCGCACTCTATCCCTGCGACTTCCGCGGCGCCGCCAGCCAGCAGCGCTCCTATCGACGACGAACACGCACGCCTGCTGCGAGAGCTCAAGTCACAAGCCTTCGCTTCCCACACTCAGATCAACGCCGCAACCACCTTTCGGTGCGTTCTCGAACACCAGCACAGCGGAGCTACCGAACCCGCCGCTGTCTGCCACAGCTGCTACAGCGAAGCTCGCCAGCAAGCCGATCGCATGGAAGCCGCTTTCCACATCGATGCGAAAGAAGCGGCAAAGATTGTCTACGAAGCGGTGTGGGCCGATACCTCCGATTCCAACCGCACTTACCTGAACGCCGCGAACGCCCTGCTCGCGGAGCTGCGCAAACGCGCGGGCATTGGTCTGTTGCTGGGCGCCAATCAGTCATTGTCGCACTAGCGCTGGTATCGACGATTGTTCTAAACTCGTCTGCACTTGCGCCAGAGGAAGAGCGCCTTCACTGATCTTCGTCATCCGCGGTCGATTTGCAACTTTCCTGCCCGATCCACATCTTAATTGCTGGAGACTCAACATGAGCGAAAAACTCAGCGACAAAATCGCCAAGACCGAAGCCGAGTGGAAAGAGCAACTCACTCCGGAGCAGTACCAGGTGGCACGCGCGTGCGGCACGGAGCGCGCTTTCAGCGGCCAGTACTGGAACAAGCACGATGATGGGACATACCATTGCGTCTGTTGCGGCGCGCTGCTGTTTGGCTCGGATACGAAGTTCGATTCTGGAACAGGCTGGCCGAGTTTCTTCGCGGCCGCCGACCGCAAGAATATCTCGGAACATACCGACACCAGTTATGGAATGACCAGAACCGAGGCGCGCTGTGCCCGCTGCGATGCGCATCTGGGACACGTGTTTCCGGATGGGCCCGGACCAACCGGACTGCGTTATTGCATGAATTCGGCATCTCTCGACTTCAAGCCGAAGAAGTAAGTGGTTCGACCAAGGAAGGCCCCACTGACCGAAAAAAACGATGGAGGGATGCGCATCTCGCCCGACTGGACGAGGGACTTGCCCATCCCTCCATCGTTTTTTCCTCTTGGTTGAACCTTCTTCGTTGAACTTTCTTGGTTCAATTTTCTCTTGGCTACAACTTTCGATTCCGTCTTGAGAAATTACGCGTTGCCCGCGCTTGCGGTTACTGTTTTGGATGCTTCCTGCCGGCTATGGTCTTGCATGTGGGTCTTGTGATCTTTCTTTTCGGGATTGCGTACCTCCACGCCGCCCTTGAGAATGGCACCTTCTTCGACGCTGATGCGATGCGTGATCACGTCGCCCGAGAGCAGACCTTCGCCGCGGATGTCCAGTCGATCCTCACAATCCACGTTGCCATGCACTTTGCCCATGATCACAACTTCTTGAGCGGTGATGTTGGCTGCAACGTTGCCGTTGCGGCCAATGGTGACGCGATTGCCGGGAACGTTGATCGAGCCTTCGACGCGTCCGTCAATGAAAAGCGATTCCGCGCCCGTGACTTCACCCTTGATAACCAGCGAGCGCCCGATGTTGGCCTGATCCGCGGGGAAGCCAGCAGGCTTGACGGGATTGTAACTATTGGCGGGCGACGGGTTTGGAGAGTACTTCGGTTCCGGAGACTGCAACATGAATGAACCTCACTTGAGATCCGCGACCGCAGCGGTGAGTTGGCCCTGCGGTCGCGGTCGATGGGCTTCAAAACGGCAGGTTAGAGAGTCTCACGAAAGAACGCGCGACAACAGATTACAGAAGGCGGTGTCCGCTCAGAGTTTGCGCCGTGCACTCAGGTTGGAACTTCCCACCCCTCGTCCTTCATCTTCCGATTTGTCCAATGATGCAATTTCTCGAAGAGGGCGGGTTCGACCACGATAAATCGCAGGCCTGCTCTTCCTCCAGCATCGGCCCACACTAACCGTCCTTTGGCCTGAATTACGATTTCGCTGTCAGGCAACAGGAAACTGACATCGATGAGACCGGAAAAATTGGCCGGATCGCTCACTACATCGAGCCCCATGCCTCCGGTGCTCAGGTTCACCGCCTGCACCTGCAATTCCTTTCCATGCGAATTTCTCAAGGTCACGGTCAGGTTGACTTTAGCGCGGAAGAACTTCTGTTGTTCCTGACTGATGGTTCCGAGTTTGGCCGAGCCCTCGCCAGCAGCCACGTTAATTTCATACTCGCGCAGTTTCCGGCTTAGCGTACGGCGGGAAATTCCGAGCTGCTCGGCAGCCTGAGCACGGCGCCCGCCGGTCTGCTCGAGCGCCCGAATGATCATCTGCTCTTCCATGCTTTCCAGGTTGCCCAGCGGCATCGCGCCGTGAGCGCGGGGTGGGGCGCCGACGTCACCATGCAACTCGGCGACAACTTCAGCACCGGTAATCTGCGGGTCCTCCGTCGCCATCGCGAGTTTCGCAACCAGGTTTCGGAGCTCACGGATATTGCCCGGCCAGGAGTGCGCCTGCAGGGCAAGCAAGGCATCTGCGGTAAAAACTCTGTCGGCCGTCTTCAGCGACAGGAAGTGACGCGCCAACTCGGCAATGTCTTCGGGACGTTCTCGCAGTGGCGGAACGCGTAACTGGAATTGGCTCAGGCGGTGGAAAAGATCCTTGCGGAAGCGCCCCTCCTTTACGGCCAACTCCAGATCCTGATTGGTGGCGGCAACGACCCGGACGTCTACCGTGATTTTCTTGTTCCCGCCCAAACGGTAATATGGAGCGCCGTCGAGTACGCGCAACAATTTGACCTGGATCTGAGGCTGTAGTTCGCCAATTTCATCCAGAAAAATCGTGCTCTTGTCGGCCAGTTCAAATAGACCCGGCTTCGAGGAATCGGCGCCACTGAAGGCTCCCTTCTCGTAACCGAACAACTCGCTCTCCACCAGATGTTCGGGAAGAGCGGCGCAGTTGATATCGATGAGTGGATTCTTGTGGCGATATGAAGATCCGTGGATGGTACGCGCCACCAACTCTTTGCCGGTACCGGTTTCGCCCGTGACCAGGACGGTCTCGGTGTGTCCCGCCACGCGGTCCACCATGCCCATGAATTTATGCATGAGCGGGCTGGCAATCAGAAATTGTGTGCCGTCGATCTCTCGCCGCGCCAGTGGCATGTCGCCGGACTCAACCGCAGCTCGCCCTGGCAAAGGAGCGGCCGCCTGCGACTTGTTCTCGCCCTTGTCCCATTGTCTGTGACTACTGGAGAATCCCAGAATCGCAACCGGCGCCGAGTTCGCGTCGCACAGCAGCATCAAGCACAGATGAACGTCGACCTCCTGCCCGGACTTGGTGCGGCAGCGGAACTCGCCCTCGAAACGCCCTTTCTCGAGAACTTCAGAAATTACCGTGCCGGAGAGCGCAGCCTGCCCAACGCCATAAAAATCGCCGATTCTTCCGCCCACCAGTTCCTTCGACGTGAAGCCTTGTCCGCATCCATCAAGCGCGGAATGCAGACTACAACTGGTGATGATTCCATGAAGGTCAGCGTTGAATGCGAAATCCGGTAATGGATGCAGTGCGACGCGGGAAAGAACGGTTTGACGGGCCGGAGTGGCGGCAGCGCGGCCCTGGCTCCCAGTTGCGGATTTCTTCACGCTCTCAGCTGGCGGAGTCTTCGTTGAAATTGACATTTCGTTGTCGTTCAGCTTAAGCCCGCCAAGAAGGGGATTGCGAGCGTTGGATCTCAGAAGCTCCTGCAAACCTCTTAAAGCAGTTTCTAATCTGCGCCCCTCTACACGATGCTGCCATAATCCCGTTCATTTCGTGGGATTGTCGTCCCTGCCCCTCACACCGAAGTAACTATCCCAAAGTCAGAGTCAAGCCGAGCTGAAGTATTCTCGGCCCGCTCCGACTGGTTGCCGCTTTTTACCGGTAGTTACCTGCGTAATTATCGGTGCCTCGGACTCTGAACTAGTATCCGATACAACAGGAGAACCAGATTTTCCGGCGCCTGGTATCCGATGCTCATGAGCCAAAGTGGCCATAGCAGCAAACCCAGGGGGACAATTCGGCAGTTTACTTGGAGCTGCCGCGGGATCGGCAATACAACTGCCGTGGATTCAATGCCGTATCGGAGCGAATGAAAATCAGCGACGTGGTTGTGTAGGTGCACGCCGTCTAACCTAGTAGAGTTGCGGGTCGGCTTATGTCCACTCGGGCGAGATTGTTTATCGGCGTCACGGCAGCCCTCGGGATGTCTGCGTTGGGGTACGCCCTGTGGCATTGGCAGAGTGTCGACCTGACGCGATTCCTCTGTTACCTGCTGGTCGCTGTACTTGCTTCAAGTCTTAAGATTCAACTGCCCGGCATCGACGGAACCATGTCGGTCAACTTCTTGTTCATTTTGCTGGGCGTGCTCGAACTTAACCTTCCCGAGACGCTGATTCTGGGCTGCACTGCGACCCTCGCTCAGTGCTTATTCGGAAAGCGACAGAGACCGGATCTCATCAAGATCGCCTTCAATGTCTTCAGCATGATGGCGAATGCCATCACCGTGTCTTACTTCGCATATCACGGTTTGCAGCGAGTGTTGGGTGCCGGAACTTTGCCGCTGCTGGTGGTCACCGCCCTGATTTTCTTTGTGGCGAACACAGTTCCGGTCGCGGTCATCATATCGCTCACCGAAGGTAAGCCGGCGTATAAGGTGTGGACCGAGTGTCATTTCTGGTCCTTTCCCTTTTACATGGTCGGCGCGGCGGTCGTTTTTGCGGTGGGCTTCCTCAGTAAACAGGTGGGATGGCAGACCTCGCTCCTGGTCCTCCCGCTGATCTACTGGGTCTATCGCTCCTATCATCTCTATCTCGCCAAACTGGCGCAGGAAAAGAAGCAGGTCGAGATCGAAAAGCGGCACGCCGAAGAAGTTGCCTCACTGCACTTGCGCACCATCGAGTCCCTGGCGCTGGCCATCGAAGCCAAGGACCACACTTCGCACAAGCACTTGCAGCGCGTGCGCGTATTCACGGTTGCGGTCGCGAAGGAACTCGGGTTCCCCGAGGATGAAATCGAAGCTCTGCGTGCGGCTGCCCTGCTCCATGACATCGGCAAACTGGCAATTCCCGAACACATCATCAACAAACCGGGGCGCCTGACGCCGGAAGAATTCGAGAAGATGAAAATCCACTCCTTGGTGGGCGCCGAAATCCTGCAGCGGGTCGCATTTCCCTATCCGGTTGCAGCCATCGTTCGCTCGCACCACGAGCGCTGGGACGGCACGGGCTATCCCGACGGCCTCAAAGGAGAACAGATTCCGATGGGCGCGCGCGTGCTCGGAGCCGTCGATTCTCTCGACGCACTGGCTTCGCATCGCCAGTACCGAAACGCCATGTCCCTCGACGCGGCAATGGAGAAAATTGCCGCTATGTCGGGTACCGCCTTCGAACCCAGAGTCGTCGAAGTCCTGAAGCGCCGCTATCGGGAATTGGAAATCATGGTGCAATCGGATTCGATGACTGCCGAAGAGGCGACTCTATCGACCGAGGTTGGGATACAGGCGGGTGTACAACCCTCCGATGGACTCCATCAGCCCGCGACGATTCCGAGCCCGGCGAACGACTCGGATTTTCTCTCCTCGATTGCCTCCGCCCGCCAGGAAGCGCAGACCATGTTCGAACTCAGCCAGGACCTGGGCAATTCCCTGAGTCTTGGCGAAACGCTTTCCGTGCTTTCCATGCGGCTGCGCAAAATGATCCCTTACGATTCGATGGCCGTCTTTTTATTAAAGGATGGCAGACTCGTGCCGGAACTCGTCAGCGGCGACAACTTCCGGCTGCTTTCTTCCCTGAATATCGGCCTGGGCGAAGGGCTCTGCGGCTGGGTCGCGGAAAAACGCAAGCCGATCGTCAATGGCAATCCCGAGGCCGAAGCTGGATATTTGAGCGATCCGGCTAAATTCACTGCTCTGCGTTCCATTCTCGCCGTGCCGCTCGAAGGACTCAATGGCGTGGTCGGCGTACTCGCCATGTATCGTGCCGATCGCGACGCTTTTTCAGCGGATCATCTCCGCATCCTGCTCGCCGTCAGTTCCAAGATCGCGCTCTCCGTCGAAAATGCCCTCAAGTATCAGCAGGCGGAAGACTCGGCGACCACCGACTACCTGACGGGACTGCCCAACGCCCGCTCGTTGTTCGTTCACCTCTCGCGCGAACTGGCGCGCTGCCGCCGCACCGGCACTCCACTGGCGGTAATGGTCTGCGACCTCGACAACTTCAAGCAAATTAACGATCTCTACGGCCACCTCGAGGGCGACAACCTGCTGAAGGATTTTGCCGGCCACCTGAAAGAAACATGCCGCGGCTACGATTATGTCGCTCGCATGGGCGGAGACGAATTCGTGATCGTGGTTCCGGGACTCAGTGGAGAAGCAGCCAGCGAAAAGGCCAACCGCCTGCATCAACTCGCGGTGGCAGCGGGCAGGAAAATCGCCGGCCGCGATCTGGTTGGCCTCAGCGTGGGCACGGCGTTCTGTCCGGAGGATAGTTTCGACATCGAGCAACTGCTGGCCGAGGCCGACCGCCGCATGTACTCCATGAAGAACGTTCACCACGCCGAATCCGGATCGGAAAGCAACAACCCCAGTCTTGCGCCCAACCGGGCGCGCAACGCGGCAGTGAACTAGCAGGCTCCGGAATTTGCAGGTTTCATTCGTATCTCACGAATATGTTGCGAAACGTCTTACATAGAATCGCACGGAAACTAGGATCGATCATTGCACTGGTCCTGCTGGGCGGACTGCTCTCGGCCACGCTGGTGCGACTGGCTCCCGGTTTCGATGCCGATGAGCGCGAACTTGATCCTAGCCTAAGCGCCGAGAGCGTCAATGCTCTCCGCCATTCGCGCGCCGCCGAACACAACATTCTCCTCTACTACACCAGCTACCTGCGGGGAGCCGCGCGCGGCGATCTTGGCGTTTCTCACGCTCTCGGTCAACCCGTGCTGACTCTTTTGCGCGAGCGTTGGCCGGTTACCGCGCGCGTGGTTGGCATGGGCCTGTTGCTCGCATGGGTGCTGGCCACGACCCTTGCCTTCAGCGCCTGCCTCTGGCGTCGCCCGCTTTATGAAGTTTTCGGGATTACTCTCAGTGGCGCTTTCCTTTGTATCCCGGCTGCCGTCCTGGCCTTGCTTTCCGTAATCCTCAACGCCCCCGGATATCTGGCGATCGCCCTGATCGTGTTTCCCAAAATCTACCGCTATGCGCGCAATCTGCTCGCCAAGGCCTACGCTTTGCCCCACATCACCGCTGCCCGCGCCCGCGGACTCGGCGAGGTTCGCATCCTGGCCTGGCATGTGCTTCCGATCACCGGTCCGCAGATGATCGCTCTGGGCGGCATCACCGTGAGCATCGCCCTCGGCGCCAGCATTCCCGTCGAGGCCTTATGCGGGTTGCCAGGCATCGGTCAACTCGCCTGGCAGGCCGCGCTCTCCAGGGATCTTCCGTTGTTAGTCAACCTGACCGTGTTGGTTACGCTCGTAACCTTGCTGGCGAACTCGGGGGCCGATGTAATGAACTACATGTTGAGGCCCCATGAACCGCAGCGCGGCGTCGACTTAGCGTGAAAGCTACATGATCGTTGCCCGCAAATTCGCGTGGGTTGTGGTGCTCGCCGTGTGCGCGGCGTCGCTCGCCGCAAATTGGCTGGCGCCCACCGGCTATGCGAAACAGTTTCGCGACGCCCCCAGCGCGCCGCCTTCCGCTCAGCATCTTCTTGGCACCGATGAACTGGGCCGGGACCGCTTCGCGCGCGTCCTTTACGGCACCCGCATCTCGCTGCTGCTTGCTCCCGCCGCCGCCTTGGTTTCTACTCTTTTGGCGGCGCTGGTGGGCGGGCTCGCCGGGTACTTAGGCGGAATCTGGCTCCGCCTCGCCCGGGGTTTTACCGACTTATTTCTCTCCCTGCCCTGGCTTTTCCTGCTGATCACGGTGCGCGCGCTCCTACCTTTGAACGTTTCTCCCCTGGTCTCGGTTGTAATCACGTTCTTCATCCTTGGCCTGCTAGGCTGGGCCGCTTCCGCGCGGGTGCTTTCGACCAGTGCCGATGCTTTGCGCAACTCCGATTTTGTCTTGCAGGCTCGGGCTTCCGGCCTGCATGGTCCACGCCTTTTCCTGGTCCACGTCCTGCCCAATCTTAAGCCGGTGCTTTATGCCCAGTTCTGGATTTCCATTCCAGTTTTCATCCTGAGCGAAGCCAATCTGGGCATCCTCGGCCTCGGCGTTGCCGAACCGCTGCCCTCCTGGGGCAGTCTGCTGCGCGAGCTCGAGGGGCTGATTTCATTCCGCGAAGAGCCCTGGCGCCTGGTGCCATTGCTGCTGCTGATCGTTGTCCTAACGTCGTTTCAACTGCTCTTGTCGAACGAGGAGGTAACCGCATGATCGGCCGCCGAGGATGCTTGCGACTTGCTCTTTTTCTTTGTCTCGCCGTTCTTTGTGTTTGTGGCTCAACTCTCGCCCAATCCGGGGGCGAGCTACGCTTCTGTCTGCACTCCGAACCGAAGACTTTCGATCCGCTGCTGGTGGACGACGATTCGTCACTTGCCGTCCGCTACCTGACTGCGGGTGTGTTGATACGCAGCAATCGACGCACGCAGGCTCTCGAGCCCGAATTGGCGGAATCATGGAAGGTAGCAAAGGACGGCAAGCAGATCACTTTCAAGCTCCGGCACGGCATAACGTTCTCCGACGGCAGCCCGTTTTCCTCGGAGGACGTTGCCTTCACGATCCAAAGGCTCATGGATCCTGCTCTGCACTCTCCGACCGGGGACGCCTTCCGATCGGGAAGCGGCGCTGTCAGCACCAAAATCATCGCTCCCGACCAGATCTCGATCGTTTTCCCCGCTGCGGTTGCCGGACTTGATCGCCTGTTCGATCAGGTGGCCATCATGTCCGCGCATTCTCCGAAAAAGACAGCCGCCGTGCTCGGCCCCTTCATGGTGGCGGAATACAAGGCGGGATCGACCGTGCTGCTGCGACGCAATCCCAACTACTGGAAAAAGGATTCTCAAGGTCATCGTCTGCCGTATCTCGATTCCATCCGGCTCGACATTCAACCGAATCGCGACGTCGAAATGTTGCGCTTCAAGCGCGGCGAACTGGACTTGATCAACGTCATGGACAGCGAATACTTCGACCGACTGGCCGCCAGTTCGCCGGGGCTGGCCCACGATGCCGGGGCTTCGCTCGACTCTGAATTCATGTGGTTTAACCAGGTGGCGAACGCTCCCATCCCCGAGTACAAGCGGGCCTGGTTCCGCTCCACTAATTTCCGGCGGGCGATTTCTCAGGCCATCAACCGCGCGGATATGAGCCGCGTGGTCTTCAATGGTCACGCCCAGCCTGCGGTTGGACCGGTTTCGCCGGCAAATAAATTCTGGTTCAACAGCAAGCTGCAAGCTGAGCCATACCGCCCCGTGTCCGCGCTCAAACTGCTTCAATCCGACGGTTTCCACCAGCAAAGCGGCTTCTTATACGACAAGAGCGGCAATGCGGTCGAGTTTTCGATCGTCACCAATGCAGGCAATAAGCCGAGAGAACGAATGGCCGTCATGGTACAAGAGGATCTTGCGGACCTTGGCATCAAGGTCAACGTCGTGACCCTCGACTTTCCCTCGCTCATCGAACGGATTTCACAAAAATTCAATTACGAGGCCGCCATGCTGGGCTTCCGTAACATCGACCTCGATCCCAACGGCCAAATGAACATCTGGTTGAGTTCGGCGGAAAATCACGCCTGGAATCCGCAGCAGAAATCTCCAGAAACCGCATGGGAGGCCGAGATTGACCGCCTGATGCGGGCACAAGCGTCGACAGCGGATGAGAAGAAGCGCAAGGAGAGCTTTGATCGCGTGCAGGAAATCGTTGCCGACCAGGTGCCGTTTATCTACCTGGTGAATGTGAATGCGCTGTCTGCCGTCTCCAACGCGGTCCAGGGTGCCAATCCCGTCATCCTCGCCCCGCAGACGTTCTGGAACGCCGAGCGGCTCACCCTGAACGCAACCGTTCAGGCCAGTCGTTAAGCGAGTTTGCAGCTTGTTAAAACAACGTCGATTTCAAGTTTGCGTTGAATGGGCGCGGATTCGAAAGCGCTGTAACCTGGCGCAGGGTCAGCGGCAGCTCGAACCGCTGAGGGCCAGACATCACGCCGACTCGCCATTGATGACGATGACAATAAAAAATATGAGACCGATCCCATGACGTCGCCGGCAACGCCCGATGACTCCGCAAGCCTGCTCTGTGCTCAGGTGACGGTGCGCTACCCTGGCAAAGCTCCCGTACTCCGCGGAGTCTCGCTGGATATCGCGCCCGGCGAGGTGGTGGGCCTGGTCGGTCAGAGTGGGTCCGGCAAAAGCACGTTGGCGCTGGCTATCCTGGGATTACTTGGACGCCAGCGCGCCATCGTCGAAGGCAGCATTTTGTTTCAAGGCGTCGACCTGCTGGCCATGCCCGAGCGGGAATTGCGCGGCCTGCGTGGGCGCTCCCTGAGCCTCGTGCTGCAGAGTCCGCTGGCCTCGCTGAATCCCGCGCTTCAAATCCGGACGCAGTTAAGGGAAGCATGGCGCGTACACGGCGCCAGCAATACCAGCGGGACTGCGATAAACCAGACTTCCTCCGGTTCCGGCGACGACTGCGACCGCGCCATCGATGCCGCTTTGCAAAATGTGAGCCTGCCCAGCCAACACGAGGACCCTGACTTCCTGCGCAAGCGCTCCTCTCAACTGAGCGTTGGCCAGGCACAACGCGTGCTGATCGCGATGGCGATCATGCACCGCCCCGCCCTTCTAATCGCCGATGAAGCAACCAGCGCGCTCGACGTGATCACACAGTCGGAAATCCTGGAGTTGTTTGCGCGACTCAATCGCGAGACCGGAATGTCGATCCTCTACATCTCGCACGATCTCCCTTCGGTCGCCGGAATCTGCCATCGCATCGCCATCTTGCACCAAGGCGAGATCGTGGAAAGCGGCTCGACGGAACAGGTTTTCACCGCACCCGTGCACCCCTATACCCGCCGCCTGATGGCGGCGTTGCCCCGACTCCCCGCCCGTCACGAAACACTCCTGAGCAAAGCGCAAGTCGCCGGCACTGAGTAGGGCGGATTCTCTCGATTCCCTCCAAAGATGCCGTTGGCCACGTTCACGACAGAGCACACGGGCCAAACGATCACGCCCTGGCGAATTGCTCCACTACTTCAGGCAATCCGGCGGCATGCCACGCATCGAAGCCTCCGGCCACATTGATCACATTGTGGTAGCCGGCGCGCTCCAGCAGACTGCAGGCAATCATGCTGCGGTAACCGCTCTTGCAATGCACCGCAACCACGCGCTCCCGATCGCTGGCGGGCAGTCCTTGCGCAAAAGTATCCAGCGCCCGGCATTGCACCTGCGGAATGTGACCGGCTTGCCATTCGCCTTCGCGGCGCACGTCCAGAACATCCACAGAACGCAAACTTCCCTCCCGCAGTTTCTGGCTCAGTTCCTGGACCGAAATCTGGGCCGTCTTCACTAGCGGCAGCCTAGCCTTCCGCCAAGCCGCCAAGCCGCCCGCGAGATACCCTCGCAAGTCTTCGATGCCGACGCGAGCCAGCCGCAGTCGCGCTTCCTCGATCTGCGCCTCACTATCGCCGATCAAAACTGGCTTCGAGTGGATCCCTAAAATACCTCCTGCCCACGACGCAAACTGTCCCGAAAGCGCGATGCTGATCGACTCCGGCACGTGTCCCGCCGCAAATTCCTCGCCCGCGCGAAGATCAAGCAGATTGGCATTCTCCCGCAGCAGCGCCTGCACCTCGGCCGGAGAGAGCGCCGGGAGAGGCGGCAATTCTGTCAACGTCGCCGCTCCCGACCGATTGATCTCGGCATCCTCAAGAAAATACTCGGGACGAGCCGGAAGGTTGGTCGTCAACCGCCCGATGAATTCTTCCCGGGTAGCGATCTGCAGCGCATAGTTGGTAAGCCGCTCCTGGCCAATCGTGGAAGAGCGCTCCGCCCGCATGGCGCGTCCACACAGTGAACCCGCGCCGTGCGCCGGATACACCATGACCCCATCCGGCAGCGTCATCAACTTCTGGTGCAGGCTGTCGTAGAGCAATCCCGCCAGTTCGCGCGGCGTATGGGTACGGGAAAGATCGGGGCGTCCAACATCGCCAATAAACAATGTATCTCCCGTCAGCACCGCCGAGGGTTGCGCTGATTTCGCTTCCGAACGTTGATCTTCGTCCGTGATCACCAGGCAGACGCTCTCCGGCGTATGGCCCGGCGTCTCTAACGCGCGAATTCGCACCGCCCCCATCTTCACCTCAGAACCGTCCGTCAGCGGAACGTGAGAAAACTCGGCGTTGGCCTGCGCTCCAATGTAGATTTTCGCCCCGGTGCGGGCCGCTAGTTCTTTGTGTCCCGAAACAAAGTCGGCGTGCAGATGAGTTTCGAAAATGTGCCGGATTACAAGATTCTTCTCCTCGGCCGCCTTCAGGTAGATGTCCACATCGCGTTGCGGATCCACCACTGCTGCCTCGCCCTCCGACCCAATCATGTACGAAGCGTGGGCCAGGCATGTCAAATAAAACTGTTCAAAGTACATTTTTACCACTCCAAGCGCCGGATGCGGCCTTCCGAGACTTTCCGTTTGTTGATTTTCAGACTATCACCGGCGCCCTCCAAAGCTGACACCACGGTTCCATTCGAAAGTACAACTCCAAGAACTGCCCTCGCGGTTTCAGAAATTTTTGCATGGAACGCGCCCATTCATGAAAAAACAACCTGGAGATTTTCTCGCCCGAAAGTCGCCCGCGATTTCTGCGCGCCGATTTTCAAACCAGTTCCAGACTACTCGCCCGACCGCGATTTCTAACCTATTGACCAGCATGTGGTTATCATGTGGTTATATTGAGCACTGCCTGCGTACTCCTTTTGTAACTTGGACGCACACCCGGCCGCAGCCTACATTCAACTAAGCGGTTTCGGCCTTCGGCGTGCATCGAACTGTTTGGAGGTTTCGTAATCCCGCCCAAGTCAGCGCAATTATGGCGAACGATTCCGGCGAAAGAATGACGAAATGACGAAGCGCAACAAACTTAGATCGGCAGGGTTCTTCGCCCGTCTCATATGCGCAATCGCCGTCGCGGTTGCTCTGCCTGTTGCCGCCAGCGCTCAAACCGCTCCCTACGTAGTCGCCGCCTCGGCTGTTGCCGTCGACGCCACTAGCGTTGCCGCTCTTCCGTCAGCCGTGGACAGCGACGAGTCGGATCAGCCCATCCTCACCATCAAGAGCCGGGTCGACGAGGTCCACGTTCTCTTCATCGCTACCGACCACCACGGCAAATTCGTACGTAATCTAAACCAGTCCGATTTCGCCATTCTTGACGACCACAAGCCGGTACAGTCGATTCTCAACTTCCGCCCCGAAACCGATCTGCCCATCGAGCTTGGCCTGCTCATGGACGTCAGCGGTTCGGTGCAAGGGCGCTTCGGATTTGAAAAAGAAGCCGCCACTGGATTTTTGCAGCACATCCTTCGTCCTGGCTATGACCGAGCCTTCGTCGTCGGATTCAATAAAGAAAGCCACCTCACCCAGGATTTCACCGACAAAGTGCCGTTGCTCGCGGCCGGAATTCAGCGCCTGAGCAATGGCGGGGGCACCGCGCTCTATGACGCAATTTATAAGGCCTGCAAGGAAAAGCTCATGCGCGAGCATTCCGCCCATCCCGTTCGCAAGGCCATCGTCATTCTCAGCGACGGAGAAGACAATCAGAGCGAATACACCCGCGCCCAAGCCATCGAAATGGCCGAACGCGCCGAGGTCCTCATCTACGCCATCTCCACCGACGACAGCGGTCTGATTCTGCGGGGCGATAAGGTTCTCGAGGATCTTGCTTCCGCCACCGGTGGCCGCGCCTTTTTCCCGTACAAGATGAAGGACATCACTCGTTCATTCGCCGCCATCGAAGACGAACTGCGCAGCCAGTACGCCGTTTCCTATAAGCCCGCGGACTTCGACGCCGACGGCCGTTATCGCTCTATCCAGATCACCGCTCTGAAAAAAGATCTGCAAGTCCGCGCCCGCCGCGGATACTTCGCTCCCAGGCAGTAAAAACAAGTTGCTGATTTCTCTCGGGTGCCTTCGTGACTTGAAGGCAGCTAACCCGGCAACAAGAATCAAACCCTGCATTGCTGGCCGCAAACCGCTGTGCTAAGGTCGCGTTAATTCGCGTTGAGGAGAGTCCAAATGCTTCTAGCGTTGCTTGCAGTTATCGTCCTGTTGGGCGTCTTCCTGATCGCGATGTACAACGGCCTGGTGCAGTTGCGGGTGCGTTCCGAATCGGCGTGGTCCGACATCGATGTTCAGCTCAAACGCCGTCACGACCTCATTCCCAACCTCGTCGAAACCGTCAAAGGTTACGCCACCCACGAGCAAAGTACATTCGAAGAGATCGCAAAATTCCGCTCCATGGCCATGCAGGCCACTGGCCCCGTCGACAAAGCTGTCGCCGAAAATCAACTGACCGGCGCGCTCAAGAGCCTGTTTGCGGTAGCAGAGAATTATCCTCAGCTCCAGGCCTCGCAGGAATTCACCCAACTGCAGAATTCTCTAAGCGCAATCGAGGATGCCATACAAAACGCCCGCCGTTACTACAACGCAGTTGTGCGCGACCTGAACACCAGAATTCAATCCTTCCCGACCAATGTTCTTGCCGGAATGTTCGGATTCCAGCAGAAGCAGTTCTTTGAAGCTGCAACGGCGGATCGCGAACCAGTCGCCGTAAAGTTCTAGTCATGTTGCATCATCGAGCGAACCATCGTAACCCGCCGCGCAACCCTGTCCCCACGCTTATTCTGTGTCCGTCGGTATCCTGTGGACTCACTGGGGTCAGGCGTTGGCTGTTGTTCTTGCTTTGGTGGTTGGCGCTGGCAGTTCCAGAACCCGCCTCAGCCCAGGTTCGCAACTGGCGCGTAACCGATTTCCAGGACACCATCTCCATTGCCCCGGACGGAACGGCTCTGGTGAGCGAAAAAGTCACTCTGGCGTTTGTTGGCGAGTGGCACGGCATTCACCGCTCCATACCCATCGAATATCCCGGACCGCAAGGCACCAACTACACCCTCTTTCTCAATGTCGTCAGCATCACCGACGACAACGGAAAGAAACTGAGATACGATTCGACGAAATCCGGCAATGATCTCGATCTAAAAATTTATATTCCCGGCGCAACCGACACAACCCGCATCGTGAATGTTGACTACAGGGTTCGCAATGGCGTCCGCTTCTTCGACTCATATGACGAGTTCTATTGGAACGTGACTGGCAACGATTGGCCGGTCCCCATCGATCATGCCTCGGCCTTCGTGACGTTGCCAGACAATGCTGCTGGAGGTCTGCGCGCGCAGGCATTCACTGGCGCCTACGGCTCCAAACAGAGCGAATCCACCGCCGAAGTCAAAGGCGCCGACGTTCTTTTCGAAACCACTCACCCGCTTTCCATGCGCAGCGGCGTCACGATTGACATTTACATCCCGCAAGGCGTTCTCAAGCCTCCGTCCGCGCTCACCAAACTGGCATGGTTTCTAAGCAGTAATCCCATCCTCTTCCTGCCCCTGTTTACGCTCGCAGTCATGTTTGCCCTCTGGTATTCCGTGGGACGCGATCCGGATCCCGGGGTCTCCGTTGCCCCGCAGTACGAACCGCCCAAAGGCATGTCTCCCGCTGAAGCTGGGACTTTGCTCGACGACACCATCCATCCCCGCGACATTACCTGCACCATTGTCGATCTGGCGGTGCGCGGCTATATAAAAATCGAGAAGACGGAAGAAAAACTTGCCAACTTCCTCGTCCTTCACAACGACTACTTGCTCACGCTTTTAAGACCGGTACAGCAGTGGGGTCCCGACCTCACACCCCACGAGCGCGTAATGCTCGAAAATATTTTCCAGGGCGGCGCTGAAACACGCTTGTCTGACCTGAAGAATCGCTTCTACACCGTGATCCCCATCGTGCGTCAGGACATCATGAACGCGCTCAAGAATAAAGGCATCTACACGCTCGATCCCGAATCGGCAAATGGCTACAGCATCGTCACCGCCGTAATCATCGGGATTCTGGTAATCGCGGTGCAAGTGTTAGGTTGGGTCAACCTGTTCTATTCCATTCCGCTGGTCATCGGTAGCGTTCTAGTTTCCGCGCTGATCTGGTGGCTCTTCGCCCGCCAGATGACGGCGAAAACCATAACCGGTGCGCGCACGCAGATTGCTGTCCTCGGATTCCAGGAGTTCATGAACCGCGTCGATGCCGACCGCATCAAGCGCATGCCACCCGACACTTTCGAAAAATTTCTCCCCTACGCGATGGCATTGGGCGTCGAGCACCACTGGGCACAAGCCTTCGACGGTATCGTGAAAGACCCTCCCAAATGGTATGTCTCACCCAACGGTTACACCGGCTTTAGTCCGCTCTACTTCTCCAGTTCCATGCATAGCATGGCATCGGACATGCACCAGGTGTTTGTATCCGCTCCTCGATCCAGTTCCGGCGGCTCCGGCTTCGGCGGGAGTGGAGGCTTCTCCGGCGGCGGTTTCTCCGGAGGCGGCTTCGGCGGCGGTGGCGGCAGCGCCTTCTAGTTTCAATCTATCTCGCCGCCACTGATTCCAGCCGGCAATCCTCCGCCGACTTATCCGTTCTCAGCCCCATGAAAACCGGGGCCCGCAACTTCATGCCGCCTTCCGTGGTCTCGTGCGTCCATTCCGCGAACTTGATTTCAGCAACCAGTTCCGGCCGCACAAAATGGACCTTTCGCAACCCACCAATCTCGCCGTGAAACGGACTCTCCTTTTTCTTAAGAGGTTGCAACCGTGTGAACATTTCTTTAAGCGACTTCTGATCGAAGCCAGTACCCACCTGCCCAACGTGAATGAGGCGTCTTTGCTCGTCGTACAAGCCCAGTACGAGCGCGCCAAAATATTCGCGGCTGCCCTCCGGATCGGTATAGCCTCCGATCACGCATTCCTGACGTTGCGTAACCTTGATTTTGAGCCAATCGTTCGAGCGCTTCTCCTGGTAAACGCTGCTGCGTTTCTTGGCGACGATACCTTCCAACCCGCGCTGCTTTGCCGCCTCCAGAAGATCAAGACCTTTCTCCGCATAATGATCCGAAAAATGAAGCACTCCGCCCGCAGCCACCCGATCCTGCAGAAATCGCTTGCGTTGCTCCAGTGCGACCCGGCGTAAATCGAATCCATCAAGATAGAGCAAATCGAACGCATAGTAGACAACCGGTACGCCTTCGCCCTTGGTCAGGCGGCGCTTCCCTGGCTGGAACCCGGTACGCTGCTGCATCAGGCTGAACGAAGGCCGCCCTTCATCATCGAGCGCTACAATCTCTCCATCGAGAATGGCCCGCTCGGCTTTCAAGAATTTCGGCAAACTGCCAAGTTCCGGAAACTGCGCCGTGAGGTCGTTCTGATTGCGCGACACCAGACGCGCGCGCCCGCCTTCGATGAACGCAACCGCGCGGTAGCCATCCCATTTAATTTCAAACAGCCAGTCGGGATCGTCGAAGGCTTTGTCAACTGGAGTGGCCAGCATGGGGTGAATGACCATAGGCATGGGCTTCAACTCTGCGCCGGACAGGCCTTTCACCACGGAGTGCCCGGTGGACTTCTCCTTCGCAGCCTTTGATTCGTCGTCTGACGGGCCGTCTTTGCCTGCAACGCGTAGCCCTGGCTTCCGTTCCCTGTTCTTGTTTTTCCTCGTGCCCCCAGCGCCCCCCATAGTGAGAGAACTTCGCGTCCTCTTCTCTCCTTTCTCTGCGGTTAAGGCATTTCGCTTCGCGTCGGCGCGCGCGACCGCGTCTGCCAGCCAGGCGGCCTTCACTTTTCCGCGCGATGCCGGAGGACTGCTCTTCCATTGAGCTGAGCCTTCATCGCCGGCGATCTGCGCCATGGTGCGACCGGTGAGAACTGAAGTGTCATACGCGTTGATGTCGAATCTCGCGACCACGTGATCATCTTTTTTCTTGATCAGCAGCCATTCGTTTCCCTTGTTTCCACTTCGCCCTTTTATATGCACGAGCGCAAAATCGCCGTTGAGCCGCTTTCCTGTCAGACGAAACTTCAAGTCGCCTTTCGCGAACATGGCGGCAGCTTCCTTTTCTGTCCCCGGAAGATACTTGCCCTCGACCGGCACCGGTGATAGCGGCTCCCACGTACCCGCGTCCCACACCATCACCGTACCCCCGCCATAATTGCCTGCCGGAATCGTGCCCTCAAAATCAAAGTATGAGACAGGATGATCTTCGACCTGCATCGCTAGACGCTTGTCGGCAGGATCAAGTGACGGGCCTTTGGGGACAGCCCACGACTTGAGCACTCCCTCCATCTCGAGCCGGAAATCGTAATGCAACCGCGAAGCCGCATGACGCTGTACGCAGAAGCGGTGTCCTGACCGTTTCTCGATTTTGGCAGGAGGCTCTGGCGTTTCCTCAAACCGACGTTTTCGCTGGTAGTCATCAAGCGACATGGCAATCATTGTAGTTCCGAAAGGGTGGGCGCCCTCGCCCTCGCCTCCGCAAGTTGCTGCCCAACACCGTATACTGTTCCCGTTTCTCTGGAGTCGTTATGAATCGTCCGCAGCGATTTAGAAACCTACTTGCCGTTCTTATCTTGCTCACTGCTTCGCTTCTCCAAGCCCAAGCCCCAAGTTCACTCTCGGTCGTCCTGCGCGAAAAAGTCGACTCGATCGTACGCCAGTCGCTCACCACCACGGGCGTTCCGAGCGCTTCCATCGCGATCGTACAAGCCGGAGCCATCGCCTATCTCCAGGCCTATGGCGACAGCCGCATCGAGCCGCGCACTCCGGCCTCGCCCGCCATGCGCTACAGTATCGGCTCCATAAGTAAGCAGTTCACTGCGGCTGCCATCCTGCTCTTGGCGGAACAAGGGAAGCTTTCCCTCGACGATCCCGTCTCCCGGTTCGTCCCCGACCTTACTCGGGGTAACGAGGTCACGATTCGCGAATTGCTCTCGCACTCTTCCGGCTATCAGGATTATTGGCCCCAAGACTACGTTCCACCTTTCATGCTGCAGTCCGTCAACACAGAGACGATCCTCAACCTCTGGGCCCGCAAACCGCTCGACTTCGATCCCGGAACCGAATGGCAATACAGCAATACCAACTTTGTGATTGCGGGCCTGATCGTCGAGAAAGCCAGTGGCGAGCCTTTGTTGCAATTTCTGAGTACACACATCTTCGCGCCCCTGGGGATGAAGAGCGTCATCAACATCGACCAGAATCGCCTCACCGAAACCGACGCGACCGGATATCTCCGCTACGCCCTCGGCCCACCGCGACTGGCTCCGAAAGAGGGCAAGGGATGGCTTTTTGCCGCGGGCGAACTGGCTATGCCCGCCGAAGACTTGGCAAAATGGGACATCAGCATGATCAACCGGAGCGTGCTTCAGCCCGCCTCTTACGCGCAGATGGAAAAAGAAGTCGTTCTGAAGAACGGCCTCGGAACGCGCTATGGCCTGGGCGTCTCCGTGGTTCGCGAATTCGGACAGCGCGCCATCGAACATGGCGGCGAAGTCTCGGGTTTCACTGCCCAGAATACGGTGTTCCCTGACGCGCGCATGGCTGTAGTTGTGCTCGTCAACGAAGACTCTGTCGAGGCCTCGAGCGATATCGCCCGCAAGATCGCTGGTTTGCTTTTTCGCGAGGCCGACGCCGGCAAGCAAGAAGATCAGTCCCGCGAAATCTTCGCGGCACTGCAACAAGGGAAGATCGATCGCGCACTCTTCACCGCCAACAGCAACAGCTACTTCACCGAACAAGCTCTCCGGGATTTCGCCGCCAGCTTAGGACCGCTGGGACAACCGACCGAGTTTATACAGACCGGCAAACAGGATCGCGGAGGCATGACGTTCCGCTCCTTCGAAGTACATTTCCCGCAAAAGACAGTCGAGGTTTGGGAACGAATCATGCCCGACGGCAAAATCGAGCAATACCAAGTAGGCGCAAAATAATCCAGAAGAATCAGACTATGAAACGCGAATACCCAGAGTCGCCCCTCGTTGGCGTGGGTGCGGTGATCGTTGACCACCGTGTAGTCGATCATCGCGTCCTGTTGATCCGTCGTGGAACGGCACCCCTGCTGGGAGAGTGGTCGTTGCCGGGCGGCGTCCTTGAATGCGGAGAATCCTTGCGCGACGCGGTGGCTCGTGAAGCCCTCGAAGAAACGGGGTTGCTGGTCGAGCCAGTTGAGATGCTGGGCGTGTATGAGCGCGTAATCCGCAGCGACGAGGGACGGGTGCGGTATCACTACGTGCTGATTGACTTTTTGTGTCGCGCGATTGGTGGTGAGCTCAAAGCGGGAAGTGATGCGGCCGATGTTCGGTGGTTTACGCATGGAGAATTGCCCGGGCTCAATCTGGCATACGACGCGAATGATGTCGTGCGCAAGGGTCTGGAGCGGACGGGACCTAACTCTATCTCGAGCGATTCTTGAGTTGCCGCGATAACAAGCGAATGCCGAACTGCGCTCGACTTGGACGGGCGAGGGTGCCCGTCCCCACACGAACCGCTTCAATCGGCCATCTTGGCGACATGCACCGGGAAGCCTGTTTTGGGCAGCAGCGAGATAAGCTCGAATACTTTGAAGCCGTCGCCTGAGATTTCGGTCTGGCGATAGAGGCCGGGCTCGGTTTCCGCGGTTTCGTGGCGACCCTCCAGATCGTTGAGAAACTTCTGCGCGTCTTTCATGCTGACTTCTCCGCCTTTTGCTTTCGTGACCACCGCCTCGGTGGCATAGGAACGGATAAGTTTCGGCCAATACTTTTGCAGTAACTGGTTGCTCGCAAAGATATCAGCCCAGACAACGTCTCCGTTCACAGCGACGACGACGCCAACGGCATTTCTATCGCGCAACTGGCGGATAACGCTTTCGTAATTGCGCTGCACCGGCTCAGCCACGGCGTCTACCTGCTTCTGAACTTCCTTATTGTCCATGACCTGGGCATAGGATGTGGTCGCGTTCACAGCGGGAGCGCCGCCGGCAGACTCTACCGTCAAGGCCATCGCTTGCTGCGAACTGCGCACGCTGTCCCATACTTTCTCCTGATTTTTCGTGGCCATCGCCTTGCTGCGCACGACGGGAGCGGCGAGAAGGCCGTTTGTGACGCCTGGGGCATTACCGAATTCATTCTTGCCGTTCGCCGCCACCCAGCGTCCGGGCTCGACGCAGAACACACTCAGATCGACGGGATCGCTCTCTGCGGGCACGATGCGATCCTTGCCGATGACGCGGTCCTGCTTGCCACCGGTTACTACCTCTCCCGCGAGGAGTAACAACGGATGCTTCGAGTTATTCATGAGAACCAGAGAGTTAACTTCCGCATCGCGCACAGGGTGAGCGATTGGCGGTTCGCCAGCGCGGTGACGCACCAGCTCCCGCGCCTGTCCGACTTCACTCACAACCACATCACCGCTGCGCAGTCCTTCATCAAGTGTCAAGAACTCCGCCGTCTCATATGACTTGGCGGCGACAACAGGGAAGACGGTGAGATTGCCGCTGCGCAGCGGGCTGAGTAGAGAATAGCCGGACGCTGTGGTTACTTCGCCCGCTTGCAGCAAGCACGGAAGCCAAACAGGCACTACTACCAATAGAGCGATTCCAAGAACCACCGTAATCAGCCGCATCGTCGGCCTCCCCGCAGTCGAGGTACAAGTAGAGAAACAATTCAGGACACAAACCAAGACGCCAGTGAATGCACCATAACCTCCGCGTGCGCGCCGCGCTTTCGCCGCCGCCTCCGGCATTCGCCGCCCGCCCTGGCACACTTTGGAGCGTGCCAGGGACCTCGTCCGCGAGCCTTCCAGAAGTGTATTTCTCTGCTCGCTGACCCAAGAACGCAAGATTTATTCGACCTTGCATCAAATTAATTGCTAGCATCATCTGGGTACGCGATAGCAAATGCTCAAGTCCACGCAAGCCGGCCACGCACCAGACTTCGCTGCAGTCCTTTACGAACGCAGTGGGGCCGCAGCCTATGACATGAGCGCAGAACAGTTCGCGACCGTCCTCGATGAAATTCTGCGCAAGTATTTCTCGCAGGATGCAACCCCTCCTTCCGCGGAAAAAGAGGCCGAGTTCTATGCCAGCATACGTCTGGAAGAACTGGCGCTGGCGCGTGCATGCGCGGCGGGAAACGAGCGGGCGTGGCATGACTTCATCAGCCGCTACCGGCAGAAGCTGCAAAGCATGGCGCTGCATATCACACGCGACAGCGCTCATGCCGCCGAGTTAGCCGATTCCCTGTTTGCCGATTTGTATGGCGTAAACACACGAGAAGGAGTGCGACGGTCAAAACTCGAATTCTACACCGGCCGCGGTTCGCTCGAAGGCTGGTTACGCACCGTCATGGCGCAGGAGTTTATCAATCGCTATCGCAAACAGAAGCGCACTGTGAGTCTCGAAGAACAGATGGCGGAGGGTGTGCAGTTTGCGACGGCGGTTTCCGAACCCGTGCGCACTGCGGACCAACGACTGGAAACAGCGATCGACGATGCGTTGGTGGAACTTTCCCCAGAGGATCGCTTTACGCTGGCCTCCTATTACCTGGATGGCCAAACCCTGGCTGTCATTGCGCGCATCCTGGGACTGCACGAATCGAGTGTCAGCCGCCGGTTGGATCGGCTCGCAACCAGCCTTCGGAAGCGCATTCTCGCCGGCCTCCGAACCCGGGGAATGAGCCACGCGCAGGCTGCCGAAGCCCTGGAAACCGACGTGCGGGATTTGGGGTTGAATTTGCGGTCCCGTTTGACGCAAGATTCCGGGATGAAAACGTTCCCTGAGAGAAAGGCTCCGGCCAAGGACGCGGGCGAAGGAAAGCCATGACTGAAATACCCAAAATCGTGTACGACCGCCTGCGAGAAGTTCCGTCGAAGCGCGTCTTGCCAGATTTCCAGTTGGCCCATCCAGATGCGGATCTGCTAACCGCCTTTTCTGAACATTTGCTTTCTGCCGTCGAGCGCAACGGTGTGCTTGAGCACCTGACGCTCTGCCGCGACTGCCGCGATGTGGTCGCCCTGGCCCTGCCATTTCGGGACATTGTGGCGCCTCCCGCGGCGGCCGAGCGTGACGCGATTCGAGCGACTGCGGTTGCAAAATCAGACAAAAATCGGCTGACGTCAAGAACCTCGGCTTGGCCAAGTCTGCGCTGGGCAGTGCTGGCTGCGGGGATTGCGGTAGTCGCCTCGCTGCTGCTGCTGCGTCCTGGAAAGCTGAACACCATACAGTCCTCCTCAAAATCGCAGACCTCGACAACTGCCCCTGCAGCTTCGGGCACGGAGACTGCATCGGCTTCATTGCCAGCGTCGCCCATGCCCGCGTCGGCAGCGGACAGGGCAGCCGTGGGCAAGACCGAAAAAACGCGACGGAGGTCGGACTTACTTTTGTCCAAGAAGCTTGACTCTGGACCGGTGGTGACGTCGCCGCTGCAAGCATCGCAAGGAGTGATAATTGCTCAAGGTACGAGCGATTCAGGTCAACCGGAAAAGTCGCTGCCGGTGTCATCGGCAGGATCGCTTGAGACTCCACCGACAGCGACGAAAACCGTCGAGTTTACTGGGGTGACCGCTGTCGTCGAGGCAGCGCCCTTCGCCGAGGACGGCGTGATGGCGCGGAACGACGTACCGGCAATTGCCAGAGCGAAACCTGCGCCGCAAGAAGTGGAAGTACAGGGGCGGCAAGAATCAGGGTCAGGCTCTGTTGCCACACCCAAGTCAGAAGCCAAAGGTGTTGTGTCGGCCCCGAAACTGGCAGCGGCCGCTAGCCCAAACTCGGCGAACGCTGCCATCTGGGCGATTACGGCCGGTGCGCTGCAGCGATCACTGGACAATGGCCAGAGCTGGCAAAACGCTTTGCATGCCTTTCATCCTTTGCTCTGCTTTGCCAGCCACGACAATGATGTGTGGGCAGGGGGGCAAGCGGGCACACTTTTCCATTCTTTCAATAGAGGCGCAACCTGGATACAAATACAGCCTTCCAGCAAAGGGGAGCAACTTACTTCCGACATAACTGTTATTGAGGTGCGTGGTCCGGAGATTTTGCTATCTACTAACAACAGCGAAATCTGGCGCAGTGCGGACAGCGGAACCACCTGGGACAAGAAATAGCCGCTCGGGCTGATAGAACTACTGGTGGACGTAGCTTTTGACGCCCTGCCACGGTGGCGCTAACAAGACATATAGCACTTCGTAAAAGAGTGGTCCGCATTCGCGATGGCTTCACTAAGTAACGTTACCTTCGCTCATGGCCCCGCGGTACTTATTCGCAATTTTGACATTACGGAAGTGACATTTACAGGGCGGCCAAACGGACATAGGATGAGCACGTGGTTTGGCAGTTCTGGGGGAGGGCTGCCGAAGGCGTCCTGAGCTTCAACGCTCAGGGCGTTTTTTTGTGCGCAGAGATTGTCCGCAGTACCTCATTTTCACCAGGATCTTCTCGTTCTAACCGGAGGCCGGCGCCGTCATTGTCTTAGCTCCGAATACTGCATCCACGGTGGCTACGATTTGGTCCATGGCGCCATCGATGTCGAAAGTGAATCGAACTAGGTCCATATGTTCAAGCGCAGGATAGCTGCGAACCAAGGCTTGCCACGCTGCATCGCCTCCGAGATCGACGCCCATGAACTCCTCGTAGCCATAACCCAGGTAGCGTACCCGGCATAGCAAATCGCTAAGATGAACCAGGCAAGCTAGAGGGCCGGCCTTGGGCAGAAGGCAAACGTCATGGTGACAGCGTGCGGCATCGACTAGTTCTTTCGACAGGCCCCAATGCTCGCACAGCATCTGCCCGGCATCGCAATGACTGAAACCCAGAACTTGCTCCTCGACGACATGGAGGGCCAAATGCTGCTCGGCCGCCAAACGGAGACACTCCCGAAACCCGTCGGTATAAAGAACTGAGTTCACCAGAAACCCGAGGTCATGCAGCAGACCCGCCAGATAGGCTTTTTCCGGCTCCGGGTATTCGATCTTGTTGGCCATTCTTTGGGTCACCAGTGCGCAACCCAGCGAGTGCCGCCAGAACGCGTCCGGCGGAATCACCCACTTGTCTTGCGGCATCACTCGATTCACACATAAACCAAACAGCATCGAGCGTACCCTCTCCAATCCGAGCGCCATCACCGCGGCTCGGACGGTTTCCGTCTGGCGCCTTCCAAACAGAGGAGAATTTGCCAGTCGCAGGCATTGCGCCGCGATCGCTCCATCGTAAGAGATCAACTCCACTACTTTTTCCAGGCTGATCCGGTCGGAAGGCAGACGCAGCATTTCGAGCAGCGGCATCAGAATCGCCGGAGCGGTCGAAATGGAATCCATCTGGCTAATCTGAGCTCGCAGTTGGAACTGCAGTTTCTCATTCACTTCTTGCCTCCGCCCGCCAGCGCCGCTGTCGGTTTCAAATACGCCGTGACCCCGGCAAAATGGACCAGTCGAAAGGAGTCGTCTACCTGGAACAGCGATTCCGCGTTTCCCAGAAAAAGGTAGCCCCCAGGCAGCAGATTCGAATAAAAATGCTGCACTACCCTGCGCTTGGAAGCCAGATCGAAATAGATCAGCACATTACAGCAGAAAATAACGTCCATCCCTTTTTGGAATAACATCTTGCTGTCATCGCTGAGATTGATGCGCTCAAACCGGATCGGTGCTTTCAGCAGATCGTTGCCCTGCAGCTTTTGGTTGCCAACATCCTTGAAGTATTTTCTGCGCATCGCGTCGCTGGTGTTGCGCAGGGCATACTCGCCGTAGATTCCCGCGCGCGCCGCCTCCAGCGAATTATCGTTCAAATCGGTGGCGAGAATTTCGAAGCTCCAACCCGCCAGCAGCTTGTCTTTCTCTTCCAGCAGAAACATCGCCAGAGTGTGAGGCTCCTCTCCCGTCGAGCAACCGGCACACCAGAAGCGCAGACGCTTGAGGCTGATCAGACCTTTCGCTTGCAGAATACTCGGAAGAATTACGTTGCGCAGCGCCTCCAGTTGGGCGGGGTGCCGAAACATGTAGGTTTCGCCGATGGTGATTTCGTTCAACAGCAACCGCAACTCGGCGTCGCGATTGCCCCGGATGGTCAGGTGTTCGAAGTACTCCGGCGCGCTCGTCACCCGGAGTGCGGCCATACGCCGCTCACAACGCGACTTCAGGAGATAATGCTTTTCCTCCGAATAATAGATTCCAGAGATACGGTAGATCAGATCGCGTATTTTCAAGTATGCCGGATCGACCGGAGTCGAGTCCGGAGGCGCGACCGGTTTCGCTTTGGCAATTTCAATGGCCATGATTGGTTGAATTCCCAGTTCTTCAGGGACGGCTACCGCTGGCGAATGACCTCCGCATCGCTACTCTCCGTACAACTTCCGGCGCGATTCCGCCCAGAGGATAGATGCGATCGGCCAGGCTCGCAGCCACCACGCTGCCCGGCATGCCCCAAACCACCGAAGACGCTTCATCCTGCACGATCACCTCCCCGCCGGCCGCGCGAATTTCGGATGCCCCGCGGGTGCCGTCCGCCCCCATGCCCGTCAGCACCACCGCCAGCGAGTTCGCGCCATAAGCTTCCGCTACCGAGCGAAACAGCACATCCACCGCCGGGCGGCAGGAGTTCTCCTGGGCATCGTGGTTGATCCCCAATACGAATTCAGTCCCCCGGCGCGCCACCGTCATGTGCTCGTCGCCGGGCGCAATCCAGACTTGACCGCGCTGCAATTTCTCCCCGTCTTTGCCTTCCCCCACCTGGAGCCGGGCCAGAACGTTGAGACGCTCGGCCAGTAGGCGCGTGAACAGAGGCGGCATATGCTGCACAACCACGACCGGCACCGGGAAATCCAAGGGCAACTGCGGAATCACCAGGGACAACGCGTTCGGTCCGCCCGTCGACGTGCCGATGGCCACAATCTCGATGCGCGGGTTCGCCAGCAATCTGGCTTTCACCGTCGGATGGAAACCCGGAAGTGGCAGAAACTTCAGCGGGCCGGCACCGCTGAGCGCCTTGATTTTACCGACGAGTTCGGTGCGGATGCGCTCGACGGCAACCTCGGCGCTGCCGGTGTTGCTCGGTTTGGTGGCGTAATCCGACGCTCCCAGCGCCAGCGCGTCCAGCGTCGCCGCCGCTCCTCGTTCGGTAAGTGTGCTGAACATAATCACCGGCAGTCGGGGATGAAGTTTGCGAATTTCGATTAGAGTTTCGAGGCCGTCCATTACCGGCATCTCAATGTCGAGCGTAACCAGGTCGGGGTTCACCAGCGCAATCTTCGCCAAGGCAATGCGCCCGTCGCCGGCAGTAGCCACTACCTCTAGCGCCGGGTCTTCCGACAAAGTGTCCGAAAGCAGACGCCGAATCACGATCGAATCATCCACTACCAGAATGCGAATGGGAACCATGGCTAACCATCTCGTCCGTTTCCTGTCACCCGGGGTCGAGTGTGCCGGGCGCCGGACTTTCGCCCAGCACCCGGGCAACCGCGACTACGAGCCGGCATGCGCCCCCTTGCTCCGCGCTTGATTCCCCGCCACCCCGCGGCCGTGGTCATTCGCACTCGAGTCGATCTTGAATTGCTCCACCAGACCGCGGAGCTGAGTCGACATCTTCGCCAGTTCGGCGGCCGCTTTCTGGGTATCGGCCGCGCCCATCGTTGTACCTTGCGCGGCTTCGGCTACGCCGCCAATGTTGCTGGTAATTTCGCCGCTGCCCCGCGCCGCTTCGCTGACATTGCGCGCCATCTCGTTGGTGGTCGCATTCTGTTCCTCCACCGCCGTCGCAATCGTGTTCGAGATGCCGTTGATCTGGTTGATGACCTCACTGATCGTACCAATCGCGCCGACCGCGGCCTTGGTGTCCGTCTGGATGGCTTCGATCTTGCGGCTGATGTCCTCCGTGGCCTTGGCGGTTTCCTTGGCTAATTCCTTGACCTCGTTGGCTACCACTGCAAAGCCCTTCCCGGCCTCACCGGCCCGAGCCGCTTCAATGGTCGCATTCAGAGCCAAGAGGTTGGTCTGCTGGGCAATCGACGTGATGACCTTAATCACTTGCCCGATTTCGGTCGAGGACTCGCCGAGTTTGGACACCGTGGCATTCGCGGTTTCAGCCACTTTCACAGCCGAGGTTGCAACCTTGGCGGCTTCGGTGGCGTTCTTGGCGATTTCCTTGATGCTGGCCCCCATCTCCTCCGCCCCGGTGGCAACCGTCTGCAGGTTCTGGTTTACCTGCAGCGTCGCCGTCGAAACCACTCTGGTCTGCGCCGAGGTTTCTTCCGCGTTCGCGCTCATCTGCTGGCTCGTGGCCGTCAGTTCCTCCGCCGCGCTCGACAGCGCCTGCACGTTCTGTCCCAGCATCTCCATGCTTCCACGGATCGTGTCCGCCGTCTTATTGGTTGCTTTCCCAACCTCGGCGAAAACCCCGCGGTACGAGCCCAGAACGCGAGTCGTATAGTCATTCGCCGCCATCAACTGCAGAACCTCGTTCGCCTCCACTAACCCGCCCAGGCCATCGATACAGGCATTAAGGTTGTTCTTGATGTTGTTGAAGTCTCCGTTGTAGGCGTCCGTGATCTTGGCCGGCACTTCGCCCCTGGAAATCTCGTCCACGTACCGGGCAGCCATGTTCAGCGGCCCGATCACCGCGTCCAGGGTCTCGTTGACCCCCTGCATGATCCTGCGGTAGTCGCCCTGGTGCTTGCTGGCGTCCGCCCGCGCCGCGAGCTTGCCGTCCACCGCCGTCTTCGACAGCATGACGACGTCCGCGATCAGGGCGTTGATGTTGTTTTTCATCAGCACCAGCCATTCGTGAATCTGGTCGGCATCGGAAGCCTTGGTCATGGTGGCCGTCATATCGCCGTTCGCAATCTTGGTCACGTAAGCGGTCAACTCCGTCAGCCAGCCGTGCACGCCATTGATCGCGTCCTTCATTTTGGCGTGGTCGCCCCGGCATGCGATCTCGACTTTCTCCCGCAAGTTGCCGCCGCGGATGAGACTCAAAATGCGGTTGCCCTCCCCGATCGGCAGCAGGATGGCGTCCAGCATGGCGTTCACCCCGACTACGATCTCCGCATACGCCCCCTGGAACAGCTCCGGCTTGCCGCGATCCGAAAGTTGCCCTTCCTTCGAGGCCTCGGTGAGCCGGGCCAGTTCTTTCTGCAGGCTCTGCACCACCATCGCGATGTTGTTCACCGCCTGCTTCGTCTTCTCATGGTCGCCCTTATAGTTCTGGGCCACCAGTTCGTCGGTCTTGCCATTCGAGATCTGCACCAGAATGCGGTTGCTCTCCATGGTCGGCACCAGAATGGCGTCCAACGTCGTGTTCACGCCCTTCACAATCTCGGCATACGATCCTTTGAACTGGTCCGGCTTGGCCCGTTCGGAGAGTTGCCCTTCCTTGGCGAAGTCGCTCATGCGCAGCATTTCCGCCTGCAACTTCTGCAACGCGACCGCGATGTTGTTGATCGCCTGCTTCATCTTCTCGTGGTCGCCCTTGTAATTTTGCGCAATCAGTTCGTCGATCTTGCCGTCGGAAACCTGCACCAGGACGCGCGTGCTCTCCAGCATCGGCACCAGGATGGCGTCGAGCGTCGTGTTCACGCCCTTCACAATCTCCGCGTACGACCCCTGGAACTGGTCTGGATTCGCCCGCTCGGAAAGTTGTCCTCCCTTGGCAAAGTCGCTCATGCGCAGCATTTCCTTCTGCAGATTCTGCAGCGCCACCGCGATGTTGTTCACCGCCTGCTTCGTCTTCTCATGGTCGCCCTTATAGTTCTGGGCCACCAGTTCGTCGGTCTTGCCATTCGAAATCTGCACCAGAATGCGGTTGCTTTCCATGGTCGGCACCAGGATGGCGTCGAGGGTCGTGTTCACGCCCTTCACAATCTCCGCGTACGAGCCTTTGAACTGGTCTGGCTTGGCCCGCTCCGAGAGTTGCCCCTCCTTCGCAAAGTCGCTCATGCGCAGCATTTCCGCCTGCAATTTCTGCAGCGCCACCGCGATGTTGTTGATCGCCTGTTTCATCTTCTCGTGGTCGCCCTTGTAATTCTGGGCAATCAGTTCGTCGATCTTGCCGTCGGAAACCTGCACCAGGACGCGCGTGCTTTCCAGCATCGGCACCAGGATGGCGTCGAGCGTCGTGTTCACGCCCTTCACAATCTCCGCGTACGAGCCCTGGAACTGGTCCGGATTCGCCCGCTCGGAGAGCTGCCCGCCCTTGGCGAAGTCGCTCATGCGCAGCATTTCTTTCTGTAGCCCCTGCAACGCCACCGCGATGTTATTGATGCCCTGCTTCATCTTCTCGTGGTCGCCCTTATAATTTTGGGTAATCAGTTCGTCGATCTTGCCGTTCGAGACCTGGGCGAGGACCCGCGTGCTTTCCGCCAGCGGCACCAGGATGGCATCCAGCATGCCGTTCACGCCGCGCACCATTTCCGCGTACGTGCCCCGATGCTTGCTGGCATCGGCCCGCGTCTCCAGTTTGCCGTCCGCCGCCGCCGCCGAGAGCATGAGTGCGTCCGCCACTATGGCATCGAGTGCGCACATCGTGTGGGTCAAGGCGGGAATGACGGTATCGTTCTCCGAGCGCTTGCCTTCCTTCTGCAGTTCGAGCAGATCGTTCCTATAGTCTCCCTTGCCTAGGTTCTCGACGATCTTGACCACGTGCTTGACTCGATCCCCAGTAAGGTTGGTTGTCTTTGCGAGCTCGGCGAAGATCCCCTGGTACGAGCCTTCAACCCTCGCGGTGTAATCGTTCACCGCCATCCGCTGCAGGATCTTGTTCGCCTCGACCAACCCGCCGAGACCGTCCACGCAGCTGTTGAGATTGCTCTTGAGGGCGTTGAAATCGCCCTTGTACGTATCCGTGATCTTGGCGGGAATGTCGCCCTTTGAGATCTGCTCCACGCACCTGGCGGCAAGAGTCAGGGGGCCGACGATGGCATCCAGCGTGGCATTCATGCCCCGCACAATCTCCGCATACGCACCCTGGTGCTTGCTGGCATCGGCCCGGGTGTCGAGTTTGCCTTCCGCCGCCGCCGTCGACAGCATGATGGTATCCGCCAGCAGCGCATTCAGCTCCTGCTCCGTGGCCCCACCGTCGTTGTTATGGTCCTGCGAAAGTTTCTCGGTAATGTTGACGTTCTTCTTCTCGATCTGCGCGCTCTTCATTTTCCATTCTCCTGGTATTTATCTTGGTATCGGTGCCGGTATCGATGTCGGTGGCGGGGTTGCTTTGAAAGTAAGGTCACGATCTGCGGGCCTTGGGATCACGACGGACGGCAATCAAATCGCGCCCGCCGATGCAGCCCTTCAGGGATCCCTCTCTCCCGCCCCCGTGACAGCTTCGGCCACGTTCACCGCGCGTTCCGTGTCCAGCACCAGCAGCAGACGGCCGGGCAGTTTGTGGACGCCGTGAATCATCTCCCGCTTCACTCCCTTCAAGGTCTCCGGCGGCGCCTCGAAGGTCTTCTCCTCAACCTCGATGACATCGCCGATTTCGTCCACCAGCAGGCTGAGCGCTCCGTCATCCGTGCGCACCACGACATTCATCGGCAACTGGTCCACTGGTCGCTCGCCCATGCCCAGACGCCGCCGCAGATCGATGGCCGTGACAATCTGCCCCCTGAGGTTGATCAGTCCCCGTACTACCTGCGGCACCAGCGGTACCCGCGTCATCTCTTGATACCGGATCACTTCCTGAACCTGCCGCACGGGCACGCCGAAAAAGTGCCCCTCGATAAAAAACGTGCAAAACTGCTCGCTCTGCGCCATGAAATCCTTTGCTCCTTAATTCCGCTATTCCGCGATTCCGCTGCAGCCCCTGGTCCCTGGTTTCCCGTTTCCCTTATTCCGCGATTGCGGCCTTGGAAAAGCCGGGATCGGCCGCCCGCACCACGCCCGGCACATCGAGCATGTCGGTCACCCTCTGCTGCACCACCGCCGAGCCCAGAATCCCAGGGCGCTCGGCCATGCGATCCAGCACCACGTCCTCTTCCACAATGTCCAGAATGCGTTCGACCACCAGACCCACGCTCCGTCCCCGCTCGGCATAGACCACCACCTGTAGCGGGCCTTCCCCATCGCCGGACTTTTCGCCGGCATCGCCTTCCGGCAGATCCACCGCCTCCGCGATCCGAATCAAGGGCATAATCTGACCCCGGTACTGCACCACCTGGCGCCGCCCCGCGCTCTCCACCTTGCTGCGCGCAAACTCCTCCAGGCGCGCCACCAGCGCCAGTGGAATCGCCATGCGTCCGCGTTCCCCCGTCTGAAAAAGCAATAGTGTTTGCCGATTGCCCCCGGTTTTTCCCGCCGCCGACGGCTCCTTGGCGGCCACGGCGCGGTCCTGCAGTTCGCTGATGACATTGGCCTTCTGCGCCAGTCCCAGCGCGTCCAGGATCAGCGCGACTTTCCCGTCGCCCATGATGGTAGCCCCGGCAAACGCATTCACCCCTTTGAGTTGCTTGCCGAGCGGCTTGACCACGATTTCTTCGGTATCGTTGATCTCGTCCACCACCAGGCCGAACGGCCGCCCCTCCGCCTGCAACACCACGATGTTCACCGCATTCCCCTCATCCGAGCCCGCTTCCGCCACCCCGGCCAGCTCCAGAACCCGGCTCAGATAAACCAGAGGCAGCAGGCGGCCGCGCAACCGGTGCACGGGAGCGCCCTGCACCATTTCAATGCCGGTACGCGCCTGGTCATGCGCCAGCCGTACCAGTTCGAGCAGGCTCACCTGGGGAATGGCGTAACGATCGCCGCTGCAGGTCACTACCAGCGCCGGGATGATGGCCAGTGTCAGGGGAATCTTGACGCGAACCGTCGTGCCCCGGCCCGCTGTGGATTGAACGTCCACGGTGCCGCCAATTTTTTCGACGTTCGTCTTCACCACGTCCATGCCAACGCCGCGCCCCGACACATTTGTCACTCTCTCCGCAGTGGAGAATCCCGGCAGAAAGATCAAATTGAAAATTTCCCGCTCCGTCATGCGAATCGCCTGTTCGGCGGTGATCACGCCGCGCTCCACCGCTTTCTTGCGCAGGCGCTCCGTGTTCAAGCCCGCGCCGTCGTCGCTGATCTCGATGTTGACCTGCCCGCCCTCATGAAAGGCCCGCAGCGTCAGTCGGCCCACTCGAGCCTTACCCGCCTTTACCCGGTCCTCGGGGAGCTCGATGCCATGGTCGACGGAATTGCGCACCAGATGGGTCAGCGGGTCCTTGATCGCCTCGATAATGGTCTTGTCGAGTTCCGTTTCCTTGCCCTCCATCTCAATACTCACCTCTTTGCCGCAACCAAGGGCCACGTCCCGCACGGTGCGCGGAAACTGGCTCCAGATGTTCCCGATGGGCTGCATGCGGGTCTTCATCACTCCCTCTTGCAACTCCGTCGTGATCAGATTCAAGCGCTGCGACGCGGCTAGAAAGGCTGTGTCTTTCATGCGGTTGGCGAATTGCAGCACCTGGTTGCGCGCCAGCACCAGCTCCCCCACCAGGTTCATCACCTTGTCCAGCAAGCCGACATCGACCCGGATCGTGCTATCCGAGGCCGCCGTCGGCGGACGCGAGGACTGCTGCACCCGCAGGGCATCCACCACATCGGACGGCCCCGTCGCTCCATGTTCCACGAGAATCTCGCCGAGGTGGCGCGGATCGCCTTCATTCTGCCGCTTGACCGCGAGCAGAATTTCCGTCGAGGTTACCCCGGCCTGCTGCATCAAAATTTCGCCGATATTCCGCGGCAATCCAACCGCGCTGCTCGCCTTCGCGGGCGCCGGCGCAGACACGCTCACCTTCTTCTCCTCCGCCTCGACTCGCTCTACTGACTCCACTGGCATTGCGGAAGCTATGGGCCCCGCGAACTCGGTCGGCGCTTCACCTGGCGCTGCGGGCGCCTGCTGCAGCCGGGTGAGGGTCGCGATCAGCGCGGAATCGTCGCGCTCGCCTTCCTCGCCAGCCGTCTCGATCTGGCTCAGCATCTGGCGCACTGCATCGACCATGCACAGCAGCGCCGTGGTGACCTCCGGGTCCAGCGTCACCTGCCGGTCGCGCAACCGGCTCAACAGGTTCTCCCCTACATGCGCTACCGCTTCCAGTTTGTTGAAACCCAGAAATCCACAGGTTCCCTTGATGGTGTGGATGGTGCGAAACACGCTGCCAAGCGCATCGCGGTCTTCAGGGTTTTTCTCCAGACCGACCAGTTCCCGGTCCAAACGGTCGAGGTTCTCGTAACTCTCGACCAGAAACTCTTTGACAATGCCGTCCGAATCATTCATAGGAATACCGTCTCCATCGGCTTCGCCTGACTCGCGCTTGAGTGCGAAGGTGCCGGGCGGTCTCGATCTTCCATTTCCACGCACAAACCCTCGACGGGCATCCCGACTCCATTAAGAAGCCTTCACAATGCAGCTCAATCATTGCTGAGGAGAGCAGTCGCAGGGCCGAAACAACGCGCGCCTGTCCCCTTCGGCAGTTTCCAAGGGATGTGCCAGCTCTCCCGCGGCTGGACTGCTTTGCGGGCCTTATACCCTATTCTGTTTTGTGGTTGGCGCTACGACTTTAGGACCGGCAAGGAGCCGCAGGCCGGGTGCTCCTTCGCGGGTTGCCGAAAACTCGGCCTTGGAGTTGGCTTCGGGTGGCGCAACGCTTCATCACTGCACCGGTTAGTAGGGCTTCAGCCCTGAGGCGGAAACGATACGCTCCAAACAATCATCTTCGGATGAATTGGCCTCTTTATACCGAATACGCAACCCCGTCAGGCGCGTCATCCATTGTATTTTCCGTCCTGGTGGAGGCGGCAGACTTGCTCCCGCGTCGCATCGCCACAATGCCGGTCCGCACCATCTCCAATACACCATAAGGACGCAACAATTCGAGCAGTCCGTCGATCTTCTCTTCCGCACCCGTGATTTCCAGAGTCAATGATTCCGGAGCGACATCCACAACTCGCGCCCGAAACACGTTCGCCAGTTCCAGCACGTGCGAGCGCGCCTCATGCGTCGCCGCCACCCGGATCATGGCCAAGTCGCGAATGATCGCCGGTTGGTTGGTAATGTTCTCGACCAGCAACACGTTCACCAGTTTGTAGAGATTCGCCTCAATCCGGCGCGCCTGATCGCGATCGGCATCGACCGTAATGGTCATGCGCGACACCTCCGGTTTCTCCGTTCGCCCGACCGTCAACGAGTCGATATTGAAGGCGCGGCGGCGAAACAATGATGCCACGCGGGTGAGAACACCCGGCTTATTCTCGACGTAGACCATGAATGTATTCAGCATGTTTTGTTGTTCGCCTTTCTCAGTTGCGAACTGGCGTGAGTCATTGCTGTACTTAGGTATTGAATCATTAGGTTGAATGTCTCAATGACTCAATGCCTCAATAAAATTCACTCGTCCTCCGCCGTCTCCACAATCGGACTGGGCCGCCGAATCATATCGTGTAGTGCCGCCCCTGCCGCTACCATCGGATACACGGTGTCTTCCTGTTCCACCTTGAAATTGATCAGCACCGGCCCCTCGTACTGGCGCGCCGAACGCACCGCAGGTACAACCTCGGAACGCTCCGAAACCGTCATGCTGCGGATGCCGTAAGCCTCCGCTAACTTTACGAAATCAGGATTCAGTAAGGGCGTGGCCGCGTAGTTGCGGTCATAGAAAAACTCCTGCCACTGCCGCACCATGCCCAGAAATCCGTTGTTGATGATGGCGATGTGGACCTTCAGATTTTCCTGCACCAGCGTCGCCAGTTCACACATCGTCATCTGAAAACCGCCATCGCCGACAATCACCCAAACCTCAGCCTCAGGACAAGCAACCTTGGCTCCAATGGCGGCAGGCAGCGCGAATCCCATCGTCCCCAGTCCGCCGGAAGTAATCAGCGAGCGCGGATGCTCATGCTTGTAATACTGCGCTTCCCACATCTGGTGTTGCCCGACGTCGGTCACGACAATGGCGTTGCCGTCTCGCGTCTGCCGCCACAAATCATTAATCACATGCGCTGCATAAAGGTGGCCGCTGTCGGGCAGGTTCTGAATGTCGCGCACCGCCGAATCCCCCTTCAGTTTGTCGATATGATCCAGCCACTCGCTGCGATCAATCGATTCCACCCTCGGCATCAATGCCAGCAGGACTTCCTTCAGATCGCCGACCAGGGGCACATCGACCTTCACATTCTTATTGATCTCCGCCGGATCAATCTCAATGTGGATCTTCTTCGCGTTGGGCGCGTAATTCTTCAGGTTCCCGGTAACCCGGTCGTCAAACCGCATCCCGAAAGCCAGCAACAGATCGGCCTCCTGAATCATGTGATTCACCCACGCCTCCCCGTGCATGCCCATCATGCCCAGATTCAGCGGATGCGACGCCGGAAACGCCCCCAGTCCAAGCAGCGTCAGCGCCACCGGAATTCCCGCGCGCTCGGCAAAATCGCGCACCTCGCGCATGGCTCCGGAAATCATGATGCCGTGCCCGGCAAGAATCACGGGGCGCTTTGAATTGTGGATCAACTCCAGGGCTCGCGCATACTCCGCCGGAGCCGGCGACAGGTCGGGGCGGTACCCCGGCAGTTGCGGCTTGGCCGCTTCCCAGTCGAACTCCCACGTGCCCTGCTGCGCGTCTTTCGTGATGTCGACCAGAACTGGACCGGGACGTCCCGACTTCGCCACGTAGAAAGCTTCGCGAATCGTGCGCGCCACTTCGCTCGCATGCGTCACCAGATAATTGTGCTTGGTGATCGGAAGCGTCACGCCCGTGATGTCGGTCTCCTGAAACGCGTCCGATCCGATCAACTTGCTCCCTACTTGCCCGGTTATACACACGATCGGCGAGGAATCAAGCATGGCCGTTGCGATTCCGGTAACCATGTTGGTCGCGCCCGGCCCCGAGGTCGCAATCGCAACTCCCACTTCCCCACTGGCGCGTGCATATCCGTCTGCCATGTGGGTCGCGCCCTGTTCGTGGCGCACCAGCACGTGATGAATCTTGCTGTGCTTCAAAGCGTCATAAGCCGGTAAAATGGCGCCGCCCGGGTAACCAAAAACGACCCGCACACCTTCACGTTCCAGACATTCCCAAAGAATACTGGCCCCGGTCATCGTCGTCTTATCCTTGCTCGCATTGTTCGAGCTCGTGGTTGTTATGGTTTGATCCGTCATGCGACCTCCCGACCGCGTCTACCAGCGTTTCGCATCAAGGCATCGCTTCGGCGATACCACCAGTGCGAGAAATCAACCCGCCCCTTGAAGGGCAGAACCTCGGAAACTGCGCCAAAAAACAAAGCCCACCTAGCCACTTCTCTGGCGGGTGGGATTCGCGAGCACTTATCTTTTCCGCGTTCTATCCGCTCACTTTCTCCCCCGCACCTGGACCGACAGCCATACCGGTAGCTCGGGTATCTTGCAGGTAAGTCGCCGGAAACTCCGTCTCTTTGTCACATTTACACCCAGTGAAGGATTGAAGTGATACTACCGAACCGACCGTCCGGTTGGCAAGTGGAAACTCCAAAGTCGTCTCCCCTAGGGCTTTCACTGGCCCTGCCTCTCACCCGACGCTCGCACCACCTCCTGGCATTTGCCGGCAGCCGTCAACACTTTGTCAAAAGCTGGATCGGTGCGAAGCTTGGCCAGCAGCGGATCGTAAAGCAGATTGTCGTGCGCGCAGTAGTTCTGCTCGACTGCGCTCTGCAGCAGGTGAAGAGCGGCTTGCTTCTTGCCACAGTAAGCGAGGAGCGACCCCTGGTAGTACCATGTCTCGGCGTCAGGTTCGGTGGGCAGGCTTGTTTCCGCGTCGTGCGCCATCCGGTCCAGATCCGCCGCCGGCCGTAACTGCAGGCAGGACTCCAGCAAATCGCGGTGGTAGCGAGCCGTCCTCGGCATACGCTGCACGGCTTCGCGCGCTTCCGCGACCTTCCCCTCTCGCAGCAGGATCGACGGCATCACATACGCAGCCCACTCCGAACCAGCGTCCAGTCGGACAAAGTCCGCGGCCCGTTCCGTCTTGCCCAATTCCATAAACGCCCAGGCGCACGAGCGAAAAGAATAGTTACCCGGGTCGAGCTTCAGGGCGCGGTCGCATTCATCGGTCGATTGCTCCAGCATCCCAGCATACCGATAAACATAGCCCATCGCGAAGTGGGCTTCGGCGCTCTCGGGACGCCGCGTGACCATGGCCTGCGCCGCCTGGTAGGCCTTGCCCAGTTCCCCTCGCTCCACCCGGTTGGCGATCAACTGTCGCGCGGCTACTACCCGGTTCGGATCAAGCTCCACGGCACGTTCGCAGGCCTGATTGGAGCGCTGGAACATCGCCTCGCCGCCATCGGAATAGTCCGCGTCATAGTAGCAGCGCAAGCCGAGCTGTTCCCAGGCAGGCGCGTAGTTTGGGTCCATTTGTACTACATGCTCCAGCACCGAAATAGCATCCTTATTGGGTCCGGGATCGTGGGCCAGCGCCAGACTATGGAGATAGAGATCGTAGGCCTCGGGGTCTTTCGGACGCGTGCCGGTATCCAGGAAACCGCCGGATGCGCCGATCGCCGGCAGCAGTCCCTGTCGGATCTGGGCATCCACTTTGTCTTGCATCGCGATCAGATCCTGAGCCGGCGCGGTGACGCTGGTCTGCCACAAAAGCCGGTTGCCCTCCACCTGGATCGCCTCCAGCGTAATCCGCAGGTTTTCGCCCTGCTTCAGAACGTGCCCGGCGAGAACGGTAGCAACGTGCAGTTCGTGACCCGCCTGTTGCGGATCGATGTCATTGCCTGTAAATTTTCGCGTGGCCGCCGAGGGACGAACGTCCAGCGTCCGAGTATAGGTGAGCGTGTTAGCGATTTCATCGGCCAGCGCGGAGCGCAGAAACTCGACACTCACGTCGCCGTTGATATTTTGCAGCGGCAGCACAGCAATCGTGTTCTTCGCCGCGCCCGCACCCGCAATTTGGCGCTGTTTAAACCACCACGCTCCGATCGCAACCAACACCGTCAGCAATACCGCGCTTAGTCCAAGCAGCAGATAAGTGGAGAACTTACTCGACGTCTGAAACGTACTCGTGGCGATGCGATAGGGCAACACCGGCCGCCGCCGCGCTCCAGTTCTGGTCAACCCCGATTCGGTTTCTTTCCGCAACGACTGCAGATCGGCCTTCATGGCCAACGCGTTCGGGTAGCGATGCCCGCGGTCCTTCTCCATCGCGCGCCCAATGATGCCTTCCAGATCCTGCGGAAGCGCGGGATTGAGACTGCGCGGTGACACCGGTTTCTGATTCAGCACCGCATCCAGCGTAGTGATCACGTTGCCCGTCGCAAAAGGCTTCTTGCCCGTGGCCATTTCATACAGCACCACGCCGAGCGAGAACAGATCGCTCCGCGGATCCAGTACTTCTCCCCGCGCCTGCTCCGGAGACATATAAACCGCCGTACCCGGAATCACGCCCACCGCCGTCAGGGAGTCTTCCAGCACCGCGTCGCTCGAATTCGTGTCGCGCGCCGATTTGGCCAATCCGAAATCGAGAATCTTAGTCTGCCCCGTCTGCGCCACAAATATATTGGCCGGCTTAATGTCGCGATGAATAATCCCCTTGGCATGAGAAGCCGCCAATGCATCCGCCACCTGAATGCCGATGTCCAGAATCTCATCCACTTCCATCGGCTTCCCCCGCATCCGCTCCTTCAGGCTGATGCCGTCCAGTTTCTCCATCACAATGAAGGGATGGCCCCCATTGTCGTCGATATCGTGAATGGTACAGATGCCGGGATGGTTCAACTGCGATGCCGCGCGGGCTTCACGCACGAAGCGGTCCAGCGACTTGCGGTCGTGGGCCATGTCCTCCGGAATAAACTTTAGGGCAACATGACGGGACAGGCGCGTGTCTTCCGCTTCGTAGACCACGCCCATTCCGCCACCACCGAGCTTTCCCACAATGTGGTAGTGGGAAACTGTCTGGCCAATCATTCCGGGAGCCTCAGTGCCGTCGGCGGTAATGTTAGGCTGCGGCCTCAGTCCGGGTCAACTCTCCCATCCTGTCTTCGCCGCCAGCTCAACTCGTTTCGCACTGTCTTTGGCTGCGTTGAACCCGCCAGGACAGGCTGAGCTTGCCTCGACACGCCTGCCGGAGTACGCTTTTCTTGCCCGAGGCCACTTCCGGACCAACCGTCATGCAGACCCTGGTAGTCGATGATTCCGCCGTCTTCCGCAAATTGATTAGCCATCATTTGCGCAGCTGGAATTTTGGCGTCACCCTGGCTGAAACCGGCTCCGAAGCCTGGCGAATTCTGCAGCAGCCCGATGCTCCTAAGCTCGTGCTGCTCGACTGGGTGTTGCCCGATCTCGAAGGCACCGAGCTCTGCCGGCGCATCCGTCAAGCGGGATCCTCTGGCCCCTACGTCTACGTCATTTTGCTGACCGGCAAAGAAGGCCACCAGAACATGCTCGACGCCATGCAGGCTGGCGCCGACGACTACCTGGCCAAGCCCTTTGATGAACTCGAACTTAAGGCCCGCCTGCTCGTCGGCAAACGCATTCTCGAACTGCAGGAGGAACTCGTCGCCGCTCGCGAATCCATGCGCCACGCTGCCACGCACGATAGCCTCACCGGATTGATGAATCGAGGCGAGATCGTCGCCTTGCTGCGGCGCGAACTAGAACGCTCCCGCCGTGAACACAGACCGGTAGGTATAATCCTCGGCGACATCGATCATTTCAAGAATGTAAACGACACCCTCGGCCACCTCTTTGGCGACGAGGCCCTCCGCGAGATCGGCCTTCGCCTGCGCTCCCAACTCCGCATCTACGACGGCGTTGGCCGCTATGGCGGTGAAGAATTTCTCATGGTGCTGCCCAATTGTGATTTGCCCAATATTCTGCTGCGCGCCGATGAGCTGCGCAAGAGCATTGCCCAGACCCCGGTAGTCTATTCAGGCCAGGAGAGTAATATCACCATGAGCATGGGCGTCACCGTCTCCTATAGCGAGGACAAGAACGAACTGGAAGCGTTGTTGAATCAGGCCGACGCCGCCCTTTATGCCGCCAAGGAAAACGGCCGCAACCGTATTGAGCACTTCACCGCCGACAAGAAAGCCGCGGCCAGCCGCAACCGCCAAGCTACATAATCGAGTGGCGCCACACTCTTGTCCGCGAAGTACGCTTTCGCCGACAAGAGCATACGCTCCACACAATCAGTCCAGTGAAGGTGTTAGGCTTTTTCTGGAGGTCATTGGCCTTCCCAACCGCCGAAACTAACACCGGACGTCCATTTGTCTCCCGACCTTCAAACCCGCATCAGGCAATGCGCCCATGACGCCGGATTCGATCTCTGCGGCGTCGCTCCCGTCCGCGACTTTGCCGAACTTCGCGTTTTTCCCACATGGATCGCCGACGGAAAGCACGGCGATATGAAGTACCTGGAAGCGCGCGACGTGGCTGGAGAACTCAAGCGCGCGTCCCTCGCCCGAGTCGCTCCCTGGGCGCGCAGCCTGGTAGTCTGCGCCCTCAACTACAACACCCGGCATCCCTGTTCCACTGACTTGCACAATGAAGCTGCCAGCAGCGGCTGGATCTCGCGCTACGCCTGGTCGCGCGCGGATTACCACGACGCCGTCCTACGCCGCCTCAAGCAGGCAGAAAAAGGTTTGCGGGACCTGTTGGAAGAAACTGGGCACTGGATACCCGGTACCAGGCAATTGCGTTCCTACGTGGATACCGGCCCGCTCATCGAGCGCGTGTACGCCAAATACGCCGGGATCGGATGGATCGGTAAGAATACTTGCATCATCAACCAGCAGCTGGGATCGTGGCTGTTTCTGGGCGTTATCCTGACGTCGCTTGATCTTGCGGAACATGACATAACCGCCAGTCTCCCCGCGCCCGACCGCTGCGGGACCTGCACCCGATGCATCACTGCCTGCCCCACCCAGGCCATCGTTGCCCCCGGCGAATTGGACGCCCGCCTGTGCATCTCTTATCTGACCATCGAAAAGCGAGGCGAGATTCCAAACCAACTGCGCCCGGCCATGGGACGCCATGTCTTCGGTTGCGACATCTGCCAGGACGTTTGCCCGTGGAACCGCAAGGCCCCAGTGACAACCGCTCACGAGTTCGAACCGCGACCAGGTCTGGTCAATCCAGATCTCGACTGGCTGGCCGAAATGCAACCCGAGGAATTTCGTGAAACGTTTCGCGGTTCTCCAGTAAAGCGCGCCAAGCTTTCCGGCCTCCGTCGAAATGCCGTAGTAGCGATGGGAAACAGCGGCAACAAGAAGTTCGTGCCGGCGCTAAACCAGCTTTGCGAAGACCCTGATCCGCTGGTCGCCGAACACGCCCGCTGGGCGCTGGCAACCCTCAACGTAGACATGGGGTAGCGCGTCCGGCGCCAGAGCGGGATTCCGAGAGCCCCCACCGCAACCATCATCGATACGTTTACAATCGTCGGTTCCATCCAGCGGAGGAATTCATCCATGTTCCAGAAGGACCTGCTGCAAAACAAGCGCATCCTCATCACCGGAGGAGGCACTGGCTTAGGTAAGGCCTCCGCCCAGAGGTTTCTCGAGCTCGGGGCCGAAGTCTACATCTGCGGACGCCGTCAGGAAGTCCTCGCCGCAACCGAGCGCGAACTGCGCGCCCGCACCGGAGCCAAAATCCACTCCCTGCCGTGCGACGTTCGCGATGCGGCGGCGGTCGAGAAGATGATCGAGAACATCTGGGTCGAAGGCCAACTCCATGTCCTCATGAACAACGCCGCCGGAAACTTCCTCGCCCGCACCGAAGACCTTTCGCTGGGAGCGTTTCAATCGGTGATTGGCATCGTCCTGATGGGTACATTGCACACTACCTTATCTTGCGGACGCCGCTGGCTCGCGGCCAAGCAGTCAGGAGTGGTCCTGAACATCACCACTACCTACACCACAACCGGCTCCGCCTATGTGGTGCCCTCAGCCGCGGCCAAGGCCGGCGTCCAGGCGCTGACTCGCAGTCTGGCCGTCGAATGGGGAAATCGTGGCATACGCATGAACGCCATCGCTCCCGGACCTATCCCCACCGAAGGCGCCTTCTCCCGCCTGCTGCCGCGTCCGGACCTAGAGGTCGAGGCGAAGAAACGCAATCCGCTGGGACGCTTTGGCACCACCGAGGAGTTTGCTAACCTGGCCGCATTCCTGGTCAGCGACGGATCCGGCTATATCAATGGAGAAGTCGTGACCATGGATGGCGGCGAGTGGCTCCAAGGGGCAGGCGAATTCACCGCGTTAGGCCGGGAATTGACAGAAAAAGAATGGGCGATGATGAAACCAAAGCCGAAAGCTTGAAACGCTCCGCTCCGTTTCGCCCCAAAAACGAAAGCGCCCGGACTCACTTAAGAGTCAGCGGACGCCCGTTTGAACAGCCCTCCCCCGAAGTCTGCTCACCACCTACCTTACGTTCTAATGGCCAAACCGGGAATGGCACGAATGGGGGATTCGTCTACAACTTTCTGGTAGGCCCGGCAGGAATCGAACCTGCAACCCTCGGATTAGAAATCCGATGCTCTATCCGCTTGAGCTACGGGCCCCCCTTCAACAAACACTCCAACCAAAGATTATAGGGGAACTGAACCCGGCTTCGGGGATGGCTGTCCCGTGTACTCCTAAGATCCTACACGGTTTGCTCCACATGCCCGCTCCCTGGCAGAGAAAAAGCCCGCTCCCACCGGGAACGGGCTTCTCAACCAGCACAATGATCAACCCAGCCCTATTGCCCCGGGCAAACGTGCGTCTCGTCGTCCTGAAACGCCAGCCAGCTGTGCACCGAGGTACTCTTCGGCGCGCCGAAGTAGCCCAGGAATACCAGTGACTGCAGGTTGTACGTGAATCCGCCCAGCGTGTACGGATAGCCTCCGTAATTGGAGGTGCCTTCCAGCGGGTCGCCCACTTCCAGAATGCTGTTATCGTTGCAGTTAACGTTGTTGTCGACAAACGGGTCGTCCAACCACTCGCCCAGTTCGTGCGACAGCGCGGAGACGTCTTGCGAGAACGCGCCTACGCTGTCCACATACGTCGCATAAGAGTAGGTCTGCCCGCCGGGTTGTGCTCCGTTGGCGTTGTGATAGCCCCCTATGCAGCATCCACCCGAAGTCAGATAAATGTCATAGGTGATGAAGAGAGGGAGCACGCCCGGATTGATCTGCGAGAATGCCTTAATGTACGTCTGCAGATTGTTATCAAAGTCGTTGATGTCGTACGTGCCAACCACCCCGCTCGCGAAGGGGTTGTTCACGACGCTGCCCTGAGAAGAAGTAACCGTAATGGTCTGCTCCGCCAGCACCGTCGGTGTGCCCAGCAGAACGTGATAGTTGGCGTTCGCTTTCTTCTTAACCGACTTCCAGAAGTTGCCACGCTGAAAAGCATCAATGTATTGAGTCGTGCCAAGGTTGGTGCCGCCCTGCGTGAAGTTGACACCCGGGTTGAACAGGGGCGATGCAATCACATTGTTGACCACGGTCAGTCCATTGGAAACTTTCGTGGTGACTGGATCAAAAGTCTTGTTGCCATTGGTTTTGCCGTACACCATCTTGATCGGAATGATGTAGACGGGCACGGTCGTGGTTACGCTTCCCTTCGAGGGATCCGTGCCCACCATCGTAAAAGTAATCGGCTTCTTTGTGAGATCCGTAAAGCCGCCATTCCACTGCGTCAGAGTGGCACCCGGCTTAACCGGAGCCAACTCCATATGGTTTGGCCCAGCTACAAACATCGGCTTGGCATCGAGGACGTCAGGGTACTTGGTGTCTTGGGCAAACGCGACGCTGGCGGACGCCAGCACGAGGAACCCAGCGAGCAAACTGGCTAGGGCAATACGAGTCATATTTTCCACTCCTGAGAAATTTGGAAGACCCTGACGCCGCAGGGAGTCGGGGAGAAACTAGCGGGACTTTGCTGTGCAGCATTTTGGCTGGGAATAGGCAACCTGTCAAGCAAGTTTATTGTAAAATTTTTGGGATTTGGGTCGCTTGGCCGTCGATGGCGCATCCCAACTTAGCCAGCCCTCATGGTGCTGGGAGCCAGCCTAGCCTGCGACTGCGAGTTCCGCTGCGCGTCCGACGACAAGGTGGGGCGCCTGTCGCTCCTAAGATCAAGAAACCACCGAGCAAAAAAAGAGAGCCCGCCTCCAGCGGAAGCGGGCTCCCGAGAACGACCCCAAAACTGTAAATCTAACCTTATTGGCCCGGGCAGACGTGGGATTCGTCGTTCTGGAAAGCCAGCCAACTGTGAACCGAGGTCGACGGTGGTGCGCCGAAGTAGCCAAGGAATACCAGCGATTGCAGGTTGTAGGTGAATCCGCCGAGCGTGTACGGATAGCCTCCATAGTTGGGGTCGCCTTCAATCGGATCGCCAACTTCAAGAATGTTGTTGTCCTGGCAGTTGACGACGTTGTCCACAAACGGGTCGTCCGTCCACTCGCCGATTTCGTGCGAAAGAGCGGAAACGTCTTGCGAAAACGCGCCCACCGAATCCACATAGCTGGCGACCGAATACGTTTGGCCAGAGGGTTGGGGACCATTCGCGCTATGGTAACCGCCGATGCAGCACCCGCCACCTTCGGTCAGATAGACGTCATAAACGATAAAAATCGGCAGAACGCCCGGTGTGATCTTCTTTTGCGCCGCCATCCAGGTCTGCACATAATTGTCGAAAGCGTTGATATCGTACAGGCCGACGACCCCACTCCCGAACGGGTTGTTAATAACATATCCGAGGTTCGAGGGAACCGAAATCGTCTTTTCCGGCAGTACCGTCGGATTGCCCAGCAGAACGTGATAGTTGCTGTTGCTGGAGACGCTCGACCAGAAGTTGCCTCGCTGGAAAGCATCGATGTACTGCGTCGTCCCAAGGTCCGTGCCGCCCTGGGTGAAATCGACACCCGGGTTAAAGATGGGCGAAGCGATGATGTTGTTGATCACCGTCTTGCCATTACTGAGCACCTTGAGTTTCGGATCAAAGCTGGTGTTTCCGTTTTTCTTGCCGTACTTCAGCTTAACCGGAATGATGTACACCGGAGTCGTCGTGGTCACATTGGTTTTCGTGGGATCAGTGCCCACCATGGTGAACGTGATGTTGTTCTTGGTTAGATCAGTGAAGCTGCCATTCCACTGCGTCAGACTGGCGGTCGGAGCCTTCGGGGCCAACTCCCGGTGGTTTGGTAATACTTTATACATGGGCTTGGCATTAAGAATGTCGGGATACTTGGCTTCCTGAGCGAAAGCAACGCTGGCGCACGCCAGCACTAGGAACACTGCCACCACATTGACCGCAAAGCGCCTCTTCATAATTTTGTTCTGACTCCTGAAGAATTTACCGAAACCCTGTTGCCGACAGGGAAAGCGGGGGGGTACGAGGTACGATTAGACAACTCGCTGTTGTCGAACAGTCTGGTGAAATCCCGGTGCAAAGTCAAGGGGCTTGTGCAAATAAGTCTTGTTCAGCTTTTCTGGTCAGTCCTTCAATGGCACCATGGTTTGATCGCCACGACAGAAAGTTGCAACCTTCAAGAGAACTCCTGGCGACTGTGGCACCGTCATCACCGGCCCATAGCAATACACGGCGTGCCCGGTGGCAGCGAAATACCATTGCCCTCCGTGCCGCTTTGCCGGCAACTGGCTGTGCGTCGGCGAGAGCGGAGCCGGTGGCGTCAATCTGGGGACGGGAAGAGACAAGACTAGAGCTAGGGCCAGGGTCTTCATAATTTGGTTCTCGCGTTCCATCGCGGCCCCCACATAAGGCCGCCTTACACATGACTACTTTCTTAACTCTTCGCCTGCCTGCTCTACGCCGGATGGCGCAAATCGGGGCGCTAAATAACTCGCGTCGACCGCCGCACATCTTCCAAATCCGCCGCCGGCTTCTCTGGGGCTTCCTTGGTCGCGTGCGCTGATTTACCCGGTCGTTTGCCTTCCTTTTCCGATCTTTTTGCTCCCGCCGCCGGATTACCCGAAGTGGAAGTATCGGGAGCCGCATCTTTCTCGTCGTCCCGAGCCGCAGCTTTATCGTGCGTCCGCTTGCTGTCATCCCGCGCCAGCTTGCCCTTGAGCGTCGCCAGTTGCGTGCTGTCCTTCAACATCTCCCGGATCAAACTACGCTGGGACTCGATCGTCTGCCCCTGTTCAAACACCAGCATGGTTAGAATTCCGTACGACACAACAAACAGAATCACCAGCAGTGGCAGCATAGCTACCGGTCGCACCTTGCTTCGAGGAGCTGGACTCTCAGTGCTGTAAACGACGCTCACAATTTCGCCCCCAGCTCGCCCCATACGCTCCGGGCTGCACTCATGGAACAGTGCATCCGTGGAACCATATGAGCCGGCAAGGCTAAGTGTTTGTTGTAAAGGGATTTAGTAACAAGAAACCGGAGCCGAACCAGCCCTGGCATGCAAGCATCTGCACTTTATGAGTAACGAACCAAGCGTCTGCCATCGTCCGAAGGCAGCCATGGACAAGGCTTTTGGAGCCAAAGCTAATAGCGCCGGGCGTATCCGCCCGGCCGCCAACGCCGCATCACCTGCGAAGCGATTCTTTGGGCTCAGGGTAGCGAAACACCTCGCACCATCCAAAATGCCTGGCTCCCTCGCTCAAACCCACACGATGCCCCCTAGTCCGCCTTCACCACTACGTACTTGCGCCCGTCATACAACCGGTACACCGCGCCATCCTTCTCAAATTTCAGCGGAACCGGATGCTTGAGTTGTTCGTCGTTCTGGCTGGCGATCGAGAACAAGTCCGTAGACGCCACGTTCATCACGATAAACTTGCCCTCCTTAAATCCAAATCCATACTCTCCTGGCTCGAGCGTCGCTCCATCAAAAGTGAGCCTGGTTTCAGTGATCAGGAAGCCCTGATACTTCTCTTGAACCGCGGTTGAATACCCCGACGTATCCACCAGTCCCGCCAGCACGATCTTTCCGGCGCCGTTCTTTACGCCAGTCGTATTCCGCACCTGCACCGACGCGCTCTGACCGGCAAAGAAATAAGAAGCGGGAGCAATCTTGGTAATTTGCTCACTTGTAAGAATCTGCGCCCCGGCCTGCGCCACCAGCGCCCCTACTACACACAGCCACATCAGGTTGCGATTGCATTTCAGAATGCGATTCATCAAGAATCCTCCTCAGATGATTGATTTGCCCGCCATCCTACACTATTTACGCACCTTCCAGCAGTGACGTGCTCCGCGATTTCCCGCCCCTGACCGTACTCGCGTCCCCCGGTGAATTTCGTTTGACCGCAACATTCGGATAGCCCGCGTAGCACAACTGCCCTAACGTACCCGCATGGCCGCCCATGCGATACTTTCCGAAGAGCAAGCGATGAAGCGAAATCCCGAACCAACCAACGACCGCCGCTGGCAATCCGTCCTCGACCGCGATCCCGCGCTCGATGGAGCCTTCGTGTTTGGCGTGAAGAGCACCGGTATCTTCTGCCGTCCCTCCTGTCCCGCAAAACGCCCGCGCCGCGAAAACGTCAGCTTTTTCGATAATGCTGTGCAAGCCGAGCAGGCTGGCTATCGCGCCTGCCTCCGTTGCCGTCCTAAAGCAGATGACGGCGACCCGCAATCCGCGCTGGTTCGCGCCATTTGCCGCTTTATCGAACAGCACTTGGACGACCGCCTCACCCTGCCCCGACTGGCCCACGAATTCCACCGCAGTCCCTTCCACCTGCAACGCACTTTCAAATCTGTGCTCGGCGTTTCTCCCAAGGCTTACATCGATGCCTGCCGGCTTCGCCAGGTGAAACAAAACTTGCAGGCTGGCCACAACGTAACCACCGCCCTCTATGCCGCCGGATACAGCTCCAGCAGTCGCCTTTACGAACGCACTGCCACACAACTCGGCATGACCCCGGAGAAATATCGCCGCGGCGCCGTGGCCGCCATCGTCCGCTTTACCATCGCCAAATCGCCAATCGGACGCATGCTCATCGCTGCCACCGACAAAGGCATCTGCGCCATTCAATTCGCAAACTCAGAGCAGGAGTTGCTCCAGGGACTGATGCGCGAGTTCCCCTTCGCGACCCGCCGTCGCGACGACCAAGCCTTGGAGCAATGGCGAGTGAGCCTGGCGCGTCTGTTGCAGGGGCGCAACCCCAATCCCTCTCTTCCCATCGACATCCAAGCCACTGCCTTTCAACGCCGAGTCTGGGAAGCATTGCAGGAGATTCCCCGCGGAGAAACGCGCTCCTACAGCGCCGTAGCCAAGACCATCGGCATGCCAAAAGCCGTTCGGGCCGTAGCTCGAGCCTGTGCCACCAACCCCATTGCCCTGGCTATCCCGTGTCACCGTGTCATCCGCCAAGATGGCGACCTCGGAGGCTACCGCTGGGGCATCGGGCGCAAGCAGCAGTTGCTGGCGATAGAGAAGGTGGCGGGCGCTTAAAGAGTAGCGTGCATTGCTTCGATGAAGCGCATAGAAAACTGAAAGACACACTTCTCGTGCGATGAATCAGCCGCCTCTTCCGTTCTCAACCCATTGGCTTCCAATCCAACGAGTAGGCTGAGACATCACCAGGTCTAAGCACGTCAAATCTGACGCGTACCGGAGTGATTGATTCCGCAAACGGCAGTTCGATCCGGACTTCTGCGCCAGGGCCGATTTCCGGGAGATTGGCGTCTTGTTTCTCCACCGGAATATCGCCTTGTCCATAGAGAACTCCGCGCAATTTGTAGTGACGGAGCGTATACCGAGGTGTCTCGTGCCGGGTTCGAACCAGAAGACTGAAAGCGTTTCGCCGATTCTCAACCGTTACTAATTCGATTGGACTCGACTCGACCCTCAGAACTTCATAGGATCGCTTCGGCCGGCCATAAAGATCGACCACCCCGTGAACACGTTGCTTAAGCGCTCCGACGCCGCGATCCCCCACATGGGTGCGGTAGTCGTTATAGCAGAAGAAAATTGCCCCACCCATGTAGTCCTTGGAGCGGATGACCCCGTCGTGCGCTCGAAGGATTTCGGTTCTTCGTTCGTCGCCTTCGGGCCTGTCCTCTGTGCACGCGCAATATCCGTACTCTGAAATCACCAGGGGTTTGCCGGGAAATGCAGCGTGCAGGTCCTCCAAGTGCCGGGCCAAATCCTCCGGCGAGCCCGGTTCCCAGCTCCCGAAATATTCGTTGGTTTCGATGAAATCCATCAGTCCCGCCACATCGCGTTCCGGCGTCTGGAACAGCGAATTCGATGCATACGAGCATAGCCGGTCATCCAATCGTTTCGCCTCCTCCAACATGCGCTTGGCGAATTGATAGGCAGCAGGATTTTGGCCGTCGATTTCGTTGCACAGGCCCCAGACCACAATGCAAGGGTGGTTCCGGTCACGGGCAATTACCTCCTGCAGTTGTTCAAGACCGTTTTGCATGATATCGGCGTCGGGGGAGTCCCCCATTCCCTGGAAGGTGTCTGGGCCCCAGGCTGGCACTTCAATCTGCATCAGAATGCCATGACGATCGCAGTACTCAAGCACTCGCTTATCCTGTGGCCAATGGACACGCGTGAAGATGCAATTCAAATGCCTCATGTCGGCATGGTCGCGCTGGATCCAATCCTCAGGTTCCGCCATGCCAAATTCCGGGTTGCTGCCCGCCATCCGCTCCACACCTATCAGCCGTACGTGCTCTCCGTTGAGGTGAAATTGCCCGTCCTTGACTTCCAGTGTCCGCACTCCGAACATCGTCGTGAACTGGTGCGACTCGCGCTCGTCCGCGATCGAGAACTTCAGCCGATACAGATTAGGCTGGTCAAAATGCCACAGCTTGACGTCACGCAAGAGCCCATGAAATAGCACCGTCTCCACTCCTCCGGCCGGGATGGAGAAACCAGAATTGCCTGAGTGACTCGACGCCAACACTCCGTTCCCCTCATCGACAATCCGGTAAGAAGCATGCCCTTCCCAGCGCTTTGAACCGGCATTCCGAATCCTCGCGCTAATCGTGACCCTGGCCTCGCTGTTGGTAAGATCGGGAACCGCCTTCACGTCAACCCGCTCCACGAAGGTCTTCGGCGTGATGATTAGTTGGACCGGCCGATAGATACCGCCATCATGCGCCCAATCGCTGGAACGTCCCCGCGGCAACATGTGCTCATTGAAAGCACTGTCCACGCGCACTGCGACTGTATTCTCGCGGCCCCACTCGAGGAGTTGCGTGATGTCCAAGGTAAAAGCCGTGTAACCCTTGCGATTGTGTTCTCCCGCCAGCCGGCCATTGACCCAGACCGTCGCCGTATGGAAGACAGCCTCAAATTCGACGCGCACTGCAGAAAGCTGCCAGGTGGCAGGAACATCGAAACTTTTTCTGTACCAGGCGATGCCGCGATAGTCAGCATATGCCGGATCGATTTGCCAGGTGTGAGGCACGTCGACACTCTGCCAGTCCATCGCAGCCTGCTCTGCCTCATACCAGCGCTGCTCTGCGCCGCTATCCAGGGGGTCGGTTCGAAATTGCCACCTTCCAGATAGGCTGAATGTTTCCGTAAGAGCCGACTCCAGCCTCTCGTCGACGGCAGACAACGCTGTCGGGCTTAAAGTTCCTGCCGTCACGGCCCCAGTAAGAGTCAGAAATCTGCGCCGAGAATACATAGCAAACTCTTGTCCTGCCACAACGGTAAATCAAAGTTCTGGAAACTTGAAGAAAACCTAGCAGGCTCGCAATCAGGAGACTATATTCGGACTGCCTTTGCTGGTGGTTTGCGACTTAGGAATTCACAAACAGCCATTACGCGAATTCACCCGACCTGGTGCTGACATGCGGCGCTCAGAGCGCACTCACCCTGTACGGCAGACCCTGGACGGAGCCATTCTTTGAAAATCCGAACTGGCGCAACGCCAGAGCTGTGTCAATGGGAAATCTGCGAGCGCAACTGCTTGGCCAGCTTTTCGATTCTCTTAAGTCGCTGGTCCAGATCCTTGGGCAGTATTCCCTTGGTTGTCTGATCCACGTCCGACGGGATCAATTGTGCCAGCGTGGCTAATTGATCGGCATCCTGTTTGAGCTTCACCAGATCCGCGCCCTGCAGCGCGCGGATAGGCGAGGGTGCGCCGGCCTGGACTTGCGCCTTGGCGACCTCAAACTCCGACACGCCGTCGGTCCGGCTGCTTTGCTGGTGCGCTTGTATAACCTGAGGATTGTAGCCGGCGTGCTGTGCCCCGACTGAGAATCCGGAGAGCAAAAGAGCCGAGAGGAGAATGGGAGTCTTCACAGAAACCTCCTGAGCGGACGACCCCGCAACTTGCTAAGTTGTTCGTATTTTACACTCGCCAGAAAAACTTCGCCTAATGGCAGCGAGGGCGAACCGAGATTCGTTGCCGCAACCAGCAGCTGAGAATTCTGAGCTTTCCTCGCAGTCGAGCAGGGCGCAATACTTCTCTCTTAGCCTCTACTCCGCGTGCTTCGTAATATTCAGCAACACCCCAACACACATCAAATTCACAAACAGCGACGACCCGCCGTAGGAAACAAACGGCAACGGAATGCCTTTCGTCGGCATCAGTCCCAGCACCACGCTGATGTTGATGAAAGCCTGTAACACGATCATGCTGGTAATCCCAACCGCCAGAAAGCGCCCAAAGTTATCCTGCGTTCGCAGCGCCGCACGCGTTCCCCGCCACAGGAAGATCGCGAAAAGAATGACCACAGCCAGTGCTCCAACCAATCCCATTTCTTCTGCCGTGACCGCGAAAATAAAATCCGTCTGCGGTTCGGGGAGATAAAACAGCTTTTGCTTCCCTTCCATGAACCCGAGTCCTGTCAAACCGCCTGTCCCCACCGCAATCAGCGACTGAATAATGTGAAAGCCAAATCCCTTCGGGTCGGCATAGGGATTCATAAACGCCAGAATACGGTCCCTGCGGTACGACACGTGAAAGATCAGAAAGTAAAGCGGCAGGAGCGCAGCCGCGAAGGCATACCCAAAATAGCGCAACCGGATGCCGGCGACGAACAGCACGCAAGCGGTAATGCTCACACAGGCGATGGCTGTGCCCAGGTCGGGCTGAAAAACAATCAGTGCAATAAAAACGAGAGTGGGCAGAACCGCAGGAACCAGTGTGTTGCGCCAGTCGTCCATGTCCCTCGTTCTGTTTTCCAGATACCACGCCAGGAACAGGATGAGTGCGGGCTTAGCGAGTTCCGAAGGCTGCAACGAAAACGGACCGACGTGAAACCAGCGATGGGTCCCATGCGCTCGATCCAAAAAAAATACGCCGATCAGCAGGAGCGTGGTAATCCCCAGCAGCGAGAAAACCGACGCCGGATGTCGAAGCCGCTTGTAGTCCACCTTCATGGCCGCAACCATCACGGCAAGTCCCGCGACCGCCCATACCAGTTGCTTTAGGAGGAACTCGTAAGCCGACCCAAACCGCTCCCTGGCCATCACCGCCGAGGCACTGAAAATCATGACCAGTCCGACAAAAACCAGGATCGTGGTAACCGTGAACATCCAGCGATCCACACTCACTCGCTTAGCCATACAAATTACATTTCACCACGGAGGCGCAGCCACATGCAGGAGTTTCGACTGGGAATCTTTCCCCGGGGATAACTGAGTTGGTTCCAGTGGCGGCCGCTTCGTAAAGACTCGCGCGCGGTCGCTAGACTCTGAAGGGCTGGAAACCCGTCCCGGCACTGAGTGACAATGACTACGTCGACTGCGCCATCGCTAACGAGTGCACCACCTCCTTGAACACGCGCCCGCGATGCTCGTAGCTCTGGAACTGATCGAAACTGGCGCACGCCGGGGCCAGCAGGATGACATCGCCCGCCACCGCCGCTTCGCTGGCACGCCTGACCGCGCTCTCCAGGGTCTCGGCATGGTCGATTTCCGCCGCCCCCTCAATCTGCGCTTCGATCTTCGCCGCTGCTGCCCCGATCGTATAAACCCGCTTCACGCGTCCTCGCAACAACTCGGACAGCACCGTGTAGTCGCTGCCCTTGTCCTTGCCCCCGAGGATCAAGTGAATGTTCGCCGGGAAGGATTCCAGCGCTTTTATCGTGGCGTCGACGTTGGTCGCCTTCGAGTCGTTGTAGTAATCCACACCCGCAACCTTGGCCACAAACTCCAGTCGGTGCTCGACTGCTTTGAAATTCCGTACCGCTTCCCGAATCTGTTCCGCCTCGCAGCCCACCAGAATGCCAATCGAAACTGCGGCCAGCGCATTCTCCAGATTGTGCATTCCTTTCAGCGGAACTTCGTCCACCGCCATGATTTTTCGCTCCCTGGAACCATCGCGAAAGTAAATTTGCCTGCCGCTGACAAACGCTCCCTTTTCGACCTCCTTCGTTCGGCTGAACCAGAACAACCGCCCGCGCGTGCGACGCGACAATCCCGCCGTGGTCGCATCATCAGCGTTGAGAATCGTGAAATCGTCCGCAGTCTGATTTTCACAGACCCGCGCTTTCGCGTTCACGTAGTTGTCAAAAGTCTTGTGCCGATCGAGATGGTCAGGCGTGATATTCAGTATCACCGCGATCCGAGGATGAAATTCAACAATGGTCTCCAACTGGAAACTCGACACTTCAAGCACCGTCCAGGTTTCGGCCCCCGCCTCATCCACGAAACTAATGGCCGGAGTACCGATATTGCCGCCCACCAGCGTGGGGAAGTTCCCCGCGGCAATAATCTCCCCCGCCAATGAGGTGGTCGTGGTCTTGCCGTTGGCTCCCGTAATCGCTACGATCTGACCGGCGAGAAATTGTGCCGCCAGTTCGATTTCGCCGATCACTGGCTCTCCCAGATGGCGCGCCTGAGCCAGTTGCGGCGCGTCCACCGGCACCCCGGGGCTGACTACAATCAAGTCTTGTCCCCGAAACGTGCGGTCGCCGTGCCCGCCGGTTTCCACCGTAATCCCATGCTCCAGCAACAGCAGGATTTCATCCCGAAGCTCCGCTTCCGGTTTGGAATCCGACACCGTAACTCGCGCCCCACGCGATTTAAGAAAAAGGGCAGAGGCTACGCCCGACTTGCCTAGTCCAACGACCAGCACGCGTTTGTTCTTCAGATCCATCAGGGTCCATCAGTATTACGTAATTTGGCAATTTTCTGTAATTTCAAACCCCTATCACAAACTGCCAAAACACCGCTTTTAAGTCATCAAAATTGCCTGATTACAACAACTGTTTCAAAATCCTCGCCGCTGTTCAATTCCCTCATCGCAACTTCAGCGTCGTCAGCGCAAAGAGCGCGAACACAAGAGATGCGATCCAGAAGCGCACGATCACCTTCGACTCCGACCAGCCCAGCAATTCAAAGTGATGGTGAATCGGCGCCATCTTGAAAATGCGCTTCTTGCGTAATTTGTACGAACCCACCTGCAAAATCACCGACAGCGCCTCGATTACGAAGATTCCGCCAATAAACGGAAGCAGCAGTTCCTGCTTGATCATAACCGCCACCGTGCCAATCGCGCCGCCCAGCGCCAGCGAGCCCACATCCCCCATAAATACTTCCGCCGGGTGTGCGTTGTACCACAGAAATCCGATGGCGGACCCCACCATGGCTCCGCAAAAAATTGTCAGTTCGCCGATCTGCGGCATGCGCTGCAATTCGAGATACGCTGCAAAAGTGGCATGCCCGCTGAGGTAAGTGAGAACCGCCAGCGCTCCCGCCGCAATCACCGTGCAGCCGATCGCCAGTCCGTCCAGGCCGTCCGTGAGATTTACGGCGTTGCTCGATGCCACAATCACAAACACAACAAATACCACGAACGGCAGGAAAGCCAGCGGCCAGAGGTGGGGATACGCCAGCCATCTCTGCACCACCAAGTCTGGATGAACCTGTTTAAAGAACGGGACCACTAATCTGGTGGAGTATTCACCTCGGTGCTGCAAAGCGATCAACGCGACTGCAATCACAATGCTGGCCGCGATCTGATAGCCCATCTTGGCGCGGGCGGTCAGGCCCAGGTTACGTCGATGAACAACCTTCAGGTAGTCGTCCGCAAAACCAACGGCACCAAACGCAACCGTGGAAAATACTGCGATCCAGACGAACGGATTACTCAGATCTGCCCAAAGCAGAGTCGGCACTAGGATGGCGATAGCAATCAACAAACCGCCCATCGTTGGTGTGCCCGCTTTTTTCTGATGAGCCTGCGGACCTTCTTCGCGGATATACTGCCCGATCTGAAAATCGCGCAGTCGCCGGATCACAATGGGCCCCACGATGAGCCCGGTGAATAGCGCGGTGAGACTGGCAAACGCGGTGCGGAAAGTCAGGTAACGGAAAATACGAAAGGGCGGGAAGTAATGAAAGAGCTTCAGGTAGAGCAGCCAGTAGAGCAATCCGCCTCCGACAACCGCTGTCAGCTCTCAGCTGTCAGCTCTCAGTGATCAGTTTCCCGCGCCCGAGGCTTCTGGAATTCCGATCTTTTGTCTCCATGTCTCTAACGCTTTTTCCAGCTTCACGCCTCGCGACCCTTTCAGCAATACCGCATCGCCGGCACGGGTTTCGCGCGCCAGCCACTCGCCCGCGTCTTCTGGCGTCGCGACAAATTCCGCCTTCATGCCTGCTTCTCGAGCCGATTCCACCAACCCCTTCGCCAAGCCGCGCACCCCGAGCAGAAAATCAAGTTCGAGTTCCGCCATCTGACGCCCACACTCACGATGCAGTTGTTCACCGGTCGCTCCCAGTTCCAGCATCTCGCCAGCCACCACAATTCTTCGCCCGGCCGGCATCGCAACCAGAGTATCAACCGCAGCCTTGAGCGCCTTCGGACTTGAATTGTAGCAATCGTAGAGCACGGTGATATTACCCAGTTGGACGACTTGCCCGCGCTTATCGGCGGGCTGCAGGCCGGGCAGGGCTGCCGCGATCTCTGACGGTGGGATGCCGTGCTCAATCGCAACGGCAGCCGCAGCCAGCACGTTGTACACGTTGTGCATCCCCAGCAATGGACTCTGCACCGGCTGACGCATTTCGCGGCTGATGAGATCAAAGCGCGTGCCTTCTGCACCAAGCAACTCGATATTTTCCGCCCGCACATCTGGCGGCACACACACCGTCCCCCTGCATCCGAACATCACCACCTTGCCTTTGAAGTCGCGCCCAAACTGGCTCACGTATTCATCATCGGCATTCAACACAGCCGTGCCGCCGTGCGGCACAGCTTCAATCAGTTCGTACTTCGCGCGCGCGATGCCGGCTATGGAATCGAAGTTCTCCAGATGCACCGGCGCAACGTTGGTCACCACCGCCTGATTTGGCACCGCGATGCGGGCTAGCGCGGCAATTTCGCCGGGGTGCGACATCCCCATCTCGACTACGGCAAGATCGTATTCGGGCTCGAGCGTTAGCAGCCCGAGCGGCAAACCGAAGTGATTGTTGAAGTTTCCCTTGGTACGGTGCACGCGGTACTTAACAGCGAGCAAATGCGCCATCGCTTCTTTGGTGGTGGTCTTGCCCATGGAGCCGGTGATCCCGATGGCCGTCTTGCCCCAAATCTTTCGAACCGCCGTCGCCAGCGTCTGGAGAGCAGTCAGAGTCCCGTCAACGGCCAGCAGGCTGGCAGAGCGGGAATATCGTGCCAATCGCGTTCTCTCGACTACCGCGGCAATGGCCCCCCGGTCCAGTGCCTGCTCCACGAAGTCGTGCCCGTCGAGGCGTTCGCCCTTGACCGCAAAAAAAAGCTCGCCGGGTTGCACCGTCCGAGAATCGATGGAATAACCCTGCGCGGTATCCCGGCCGTCGTATTGGCCCGTGGCACCGATAAACTCTGCGATACGGGAGACAAGAAGTTTCATGCCAGCGTCCCCGCTCTTCCTGATTTTGCACTGCCTTCGCAGTCGTAACCTAAGGCCGCCAGATTTTCGCGAGCAACCTCCACATCGTCGAACGGAATCGTTCCCTGTTTGGCGGCTTGCACCTTTTCATGCCCCTTGCCCGCGAGCAACACGATGTCGCCCGGGGTTGCCTGCTGCAGAGCGAACGCAATGGCCTTGCGCCGGTCAGGTTCCATGGAATACCTTGCGCCGGCCTTCTGTAGTCCAACCACCGCATCGTTCATGATGGCCAGCGGATCCTCGGAGCGCGGATTGTCGGAGGTGAGCACGACCAAGTCGCTGCCCTTGCCCGCGGCCTCGCCCATCAGGGGTCGCTTGGCGCGATCGCGATCGCCGCCGCATCCGAAAAGCGTGATCACCCTGCCGTTGAGCCCCGCCCGAATGACAAAATCGCGAGCCAGCGCAGTAAGGTTCCGAAGCGCATCGTCGGTGTGCGCGTAATCCACAACTACCGTGAACGGCTGGCCGCAATCCACACGCTCAAAGCGGCCGGGAACACTCGCGAGATCGAAGATTCCTTTGGCGATCGCCTCGGCGGAACAATCGCGGGCATATCCGGCGGCACAAGCGGCGAGCACGTTGTAAACATTTACGTTGCCGATCAGGGGCGACCACATCGCGAGCTTTCCCGAAGGCGTCACCATCTGGAAGCGGGTTCCGCGCGGCGTGATTTCGACGGCCTCAGCATGGAAGTCGCCCGCGGTCAGACCGTAAGAGAGCACGACTGCGCTCCTCTTTTTGCACAAGGTCAGCAATTGGCGGCCGTGTTCATCTTCGAGGTTAAGGACGGCGGCGCGCGGCGGTTCGGTGCCGCAACCTTCGAAAAGCACCTGCTTGGCCTTGAAGTAGTTCTCCATCGTACCGTGGTAATCGAGATGGTCGCGCGTGATATTTGTGAAGACGGCTACATCAAAAGGAATTCCGAAAACACGCTGTTGCTCCAGCGCATGCGATGACACCTCCATCACTGCTTCGGCCACGCCCTGGCCCAAGCCCTCGGATAAAAGCCGGTTCAACTCCAGCGCTTCGGGGGTGGTGTGGGGAGCGGGGAGGATCTTTCCCGCAACGTGATATTCGATGGTACCGACCAGCACTGTCTTGCGTCCCGCCGCCTGCATTATGGATTCGATCAGAAAGGCGGTCGTGCTTTTTCCGTTGGTGCCGGTGATTCCAGTATTCGCAATGCGCTCAGCAGGGCGCTTGTAGAAGTTCGCGCTGAGGCGGGCCAGCGCGCGGCGTCCATGCACGACTTGCGCCCAGGCCACCCCGGGGCGCGGCCCTTCACCTGCCGAGTCGGTGACAATGGCAACCGCTCCCGCGGCAATGGCTGGATCGATGAACCGATTACCGTCGCTGGTCTCACCTTTCATCGCGACAAAAACCGTCCCGGGGCGTACCCGTCGCGAATCGTATTCCACGCCAGCAATCGCCGGGTTTCCGCTCTGCGAGAGAACCTCGGCGCCTTGCAGGAGTTGTTGGAAGGTCATTGCAGTGATTATAAATACCCCATCTTAAGTTGCCTGCGCGCCGCTGTGCTGTGGTTCAGATCTTCTTCTGCACTATCGGGAATAGCGACGTTTCCAGAGGAAAACTCATTTCTTACCTGCCGAAGCGCACTCGAATGTGCGATCCCAACGCAACATGTGCACCGGGCAGAGGTGCCTGTTCACGCGCTATGCCGCTGCCGTTGGCGTCGAGGTCGAGTCCGGCATCTTGCGCGGCTTCCATTGCACCCCGCAGATTCTTGCCGAGGAAGGACGGCACCTCGATCCCTCCCTCTTCCACGTCCAGAACCATCGTGCCGCTTGTCGCCGATTTCTGCGTTGATGAATTCTCCGAGAGCGTACCCGGCGGACTTGCGGCCGATGCGCTCGCCGCCGTTGTCGATCTGCTCTGCCCCGGAGCATCGTGTTCTTTAGCAATCAGCGCAGCCGGAATGACTTGGTCGGCAGTCGTACCGGGCCTGGCACCTGATGGAATGATTGTCATCTCGTTGGTTTCCGCCAAGTCCAGGCTCGCCCCCAGGTGATCGGGCGAACTTTCGTCCAGGCTTGCATCAGGAACATCGCGGCGCGCCAGCAAAACCTGCCGGCTCGGCGGAAGCTGAACATCATGCGGAACGTGCAAATACTCGAGTACCTGCTGTGCGATGCGCTGAAAAACGGGCGCCGACACCTGACCACCCTGGTGCAATCCCACCGCCGAATCGAGAATCACGACCACTGCGATTTGCGGGTCATTGATCGGAGCGAACCCGGCGAAAGACGCGACATACTTCGTCTTCGAGTACGCACCGGTCGCCGGATCGACCTTCTGAGCCGTGCCAGTCTTGCCCGCCGAACTGTAGCCTTCCAGAAGAGCCTTGCGTCCGGTCCCATGGAGCACCACTCCCTGCAGCATTTGCCGCATCTGCGCCGCCGTGAGAGATGAAACCACGCGGGTCCCTTCGGCGGGCTGGAAGGCGATGGTTTGCGGAGTATTCCGCGGCGCGATTGTCCCAGCGACGATCCGCGGCGGAACGTGCACACCGTCATTGGCAATGGTCGAAATCAGCGACGCCAGTTGCAGCGGCGAAATGCCGATCTCCTGGCCCATGGAGATCGCCCCGATAGAAACTTTCGACCAGCGCTCCACCGGCTTCGTCAAGCCCCGCGTTTCACCGGGAAGCTCGATTCCGGTTTGCTGGCCGAATCCGAAGGCGCGAATATACTTGTAGAGGCGCTCGTCGCCCAGTCGTAGCGCGACTTTAATCGCGCCGACATCGCTCGATTCCGCAATGATGTCCGCCACCGACAGCATGCCGTGCGGCCTGCTGTCTCGGATCCTCATGCCATTGATGACAATGGATCCCATCTGGCAATCAAACATCTCGTCTGGCCGCGTGATCTTTTCTTCCAGCCCGGCCGAGATCGTCACCATCTTGAAGGTTGAGCCCGGTTCGTAGACGTCACTGACCGCGCGGTCTTTCAGCGCCTCATTGCGAATTTCTTTTCGAACATTGGGATTGAAGGTTGGTCGGTTCGTTAGCGCCAGAATCTCTCCGGTGTGGGGATTTTCCACGATCACCGTGCCCGCAATCGCGTGCGTCTCTTCCATCCCGCGCTCCAGTTCCCGCTCCGCTATGTACTGGATGTTCTGATCGATGGTGAGGACGACGCTATTGCCGGCTTCAGGCTCCTTTTCAACACTGGCAAACCAGCGCTTACGCGCGTCGACCGAAATCATCAGCTTGCCCGGCTTGCCCTGCATCTGCTGGTTGAATTGCCGCTCCAGGCCGCTCAGACCCTGATCGTCCGTGCCCACATAGCCCAGAACCTGCGCCGCCAGTTCGCGCTTCGGATAAAAGCGCTTGGCCTCCTTCTGGAAGTGAATACCCTGCAGATTTAGCGCCCGGATGCGCTCGATCACTTCCGCGTCGGCCTTGCGCGCCACCCAGCAGAACTTGTGGGCACTGCAGTCCGCCAGCAGCGCACGCGGATCGTCTCTGGTGATGCGCGCAATCAGGCTCACCGTGTTCGCCAGATCGGGAGCTTCCGAAGGAACCACGAAAGCCGAGTCCACCTGAATCGACATTGCCAACTCGCGCCCGGCGCGATCGTAGATGACCCCTCGCTTCGACGAGAGGTCAATGCTGCGCTGCTGCTGGTGCTGGGCGCGACGCACAAACTCGCCGTAACAGAACACTTGTAGATAGACTAGCCGCAGACAGATCGTTAGCAGCCACAGACAGAGGAGTCCAGCTAGGACGTAGAGCCTGAATCGTGAGCCATTCGCAGAACCACTCGCCGCCATCTCAGTTCCCAGTTCTCAGCTCTCAGTTCTCAGTGAGCTCAGGGGCGTCAAGTAGGAATGAGGACTGAGGCCTCGGAACTGAGAACCGCACTACCGCGCCGACGCTACCGCCACCGGCGTAACGCGGGCCATCACCGGCATTCCGACATCGCTACTGGCGTCCATCCGAAGCACTTGCCCAGGCAGCGGCGGTTGCAAACCCAGCCGCCTCGCCTTCCAATCAATTTGTCCCGGATCGCGCAGCGATGCCTCTTCCAGGCGCAGGACCTGATTCATTTCCTGAAGACTATCGCGCTGCGACCGCAGAGACTCGATCTTGTATCCGTATTCAATCGCCCGAAAATGCTGCAGCCCATATCCCATGACCAGCAGAAATAGGCAACACATGGCAAACGCAAAGTACTTCATCTCGCGCGCGCGGCGCGGGTCTTCGACCTTCACCAGGCGCGAGTTATCGATGGTTTTGCGGAAGTATATTTCCGGCGTCCCCAGCCAGCAGGACTTGCGCCGGCTGGAATCAACTGCGGTCTGCATGGCGACGGCGCTCATAAATTTATGCCACTCCAAGAAATTTCGAATCGAATTCTGAGTTTTTCTGAACGGAAGCGAACCAAGGTTCAACCAGCGCGGCTTCCGTGAGCGGCGTTCGGACGAACCTGGTGCCGTCCGCCGAAGCCTTCAGCGTCGCGCCTTCCGCCCGCGATCCGTCGTCCGCTTGCGCTCTCTGTTCCGCGCGCTCGACCGTCGCCATCAATTCGTCGATCAGAGTACCGGTAAACGTCATTTCGAGGGTTTCCAGTTTTCTTCTCCGGACACGGCCTTGTTCTATTTTTTTTCTTGGCCGCTCCGGAAATATTCCACCACAGAGTCGTTTCCAAAATCTTTACCCGGCACGCCAAACCGTCGCCGCACCGGGAGCCCGGCAGTTTCTCCGAGCCAACCTGAATTTCGACCAAGTCTGCAAAAACTCAAACTCTTTCGGCGGCGCGCATCTTGGCGCTGCGCGACCGCGGATTGCGATCCTTCTCTTCCTCGCTGGCCATCAGCGGCTTTTTCGTCAGCAGCCCGTACCAACCCTGCTTCGCGCCTTCTCGAAATGCGTCCTTGACAATCCTGTCCTCGAGCGAATGAAAGCTGATCACCACCAGCCTTCCACCCGGCTTTAGCACGCCGGGGGCCGATTCCAGCAGCGCTTTCAGATCGTCCAGTTCATGGTTTACGAAGATTCGGAGAGCCTGAAAGGTTCGGGTCGCCGGATGAATCCGCTCATGTTTCTGATTCATTGACCGGGCCGCGGCTGATACGACTTCGACCAGCTGCTTCGTCGTGCGTATCGGCCGCGACCGGACAATGGCTCTGGCGATTCTCCGCGACCTCCTTTCCTCACCGAATTCGTAAATCACATCGGCAAGCTCACGCTCGTCAATGTGGTTTACCACCTGTTCGGCGGTCTCGCCGGACATCGGGTTCATCCGCATGTCCAGCGGTCCTTCCGCCTGAAAACTAAATCCCCGCGCCGGATCGCTGAGCTGCAAACTGCTCATGCCCAGGTCCGCCAGGATGCCGTCATACGCGGTTCGCGGTTCGCGGTTCGCTAGTTCCGCAAACGACCCGTGAATCAGCGTTACCACCGGCCAATCCAAACCCGCCCGCTGCCCCCCGCCCGCTGCCAGTTCATCGGTGCTTTCACTGAAGGCTGAAGACTGAAGGCTGAAGGCTGCTCTTCCCAGCGCCGCCGGATCCTTATCGAAGCCAATCAGATGTCCCTCTGCGCCGAGGCGTCTTGCGATTTCGTAACTGTGCCCGCCCAGCCCCACCGTCGCATCCACATAGATTCCGCCACGCTTGACAGCCAGAAAATCGATCGCTTCTTTTAAAAGAACCGGGACATGGCCACCCGCTCCATGCCCACCCCACTCGGGGGTGTCTGTTAAGTCCGTGCCCACTAGATGCCCAATTCGTCGAGCGTCTTGAAGTCTTCATCCGAGAAAGCTTGCTCTTTCATCTCCTTGTCGAGCGCTTCCAGGTTCCGAACTTCCAGGTAGGTCAGATTGCCGAGCACTGCTACTTCGCCGCGAATCTGCGCCGACTCACGCAGGATCTGCGGGATCAGCAGGCGCCCCTGCCCGTCCATCTCCACGACCTGCCCGTAATAATTTGTGCGATTCAAGAACTTCTTCCTGGTCGGGTTGTAGGTCGACAACGCCGCCAGTTTCTGCTCGATCCGTTCCCATTCCTCGAAGGGATACACTTGAGCAATATTTCCATCCACGCTCGTGATGTAGAATTTCTGCGCATATTTCTCGTCGATCACGCGCTTGAACTCCGCCGGGACTTTTAGCCGTCCCTTTTCGTCGACGCGCGTTGGATGATTTCCGCGAAACATGCGCCCTGCTTGTTCCTGGGCTCCGTCTATTTCTGTTGACGGCTGCTACCACAGCCAAAACTACGAGGGAGGTAGAAGCGGCCACAAATGCAGTGGACCCGGGTTGCTTGGGTTCGTCCCTGTCGGTGTCAGTCTCAGAAACCACTGGCGCCTCGAAACTTAGGTCTTTACCCACAACCTCTAATGTTTATTCCACTTTCAACCACTTTTGTCCACATCCTACGCCTAAATCGTTTGTTGTCAATAAGAAAGTTTTAGGTTGAGACCTTCGTTATCGACTCAAAGTGAAGAACGCGAAATGTGGGGGTTTACCAGTAAGGTGACCACTAGGGATTGGGTTTATTCTTTGGATGCCTTCGCTATTTATTCGCTTGCATTTTCTTGCACTCCCCGCGACCGCTGAATTTGCCAAAAGAAATTCCAGCGTGTGGGGTGGAAACCTCCGAGCCGCAGTGCTTGATTTTGGTCCTGGTCTTGATTGTCCCTCTTGAGTTCACTTTGTTCCTGGCGGCGTGCCGAAAACCGGCACGCGATATCACGGATTTCGCGACAACTACCTCGCCGGTTCCACCACCACGGCGGTGCCGTAGGCAAGAACTTCCGTGACGCCCTGCATCACCTCCGTCGCGTCGTAGCGGGCTCCGACGACGGCGTTGCCTCCGATTTCCGCAGCGTGCTGCAACATCAGGTCAAATGCTTCCGCCCGAGTTCTCTCGCATAGATTGGTCAGCAGAGTGATGTTGCCGCCGACCAGCGTCTGCAGTCCCGCTCCGATAGTTCCGAAGATCGACCGCGAACGCACCGTGATTCCACGCACCACGCCCAGCGTGCGCACCACTCGATAGCCATCGAGTTCGAACTGCGTCGTCACCATGTTGTGCGCCACCATCCGCCCTGCAGTCACTGCATAATTGCCCATCATGCCTCCAACGGATCGCGATACAACACTCACTCCAGTTCAGCGTCAATCACAAACTGTTCAGCTCGTGCGTCCCAGCTGATGCGCAGCTCATTTGGCTTGCAGCAGACTTGGCAGTCTTCCACATAGCGCTGTCGGATGCCGGCGGATTCATCCACCGTGGTCTCATTCCATTCCCCGCAACCGCCGCAAACGTATCCGCTCACCATGAAACCATCGACCCAGTTGCCAGATCACTCCACTACCCATTGGCGCATCCGCCGTAGGAGCGAAGCCGGCGCTTCCGCCTCCAGCAGCACGGATCCCTCCTGATACTCGCGTGAAAAAATGCGGGCGCGAGCCTCCAGCAGCGCCAGCATCTTGCCCTCTTTTTGCGGGATGCGCAGACGAACGCGTTGGGGACGGTCCCCCTCGAGCACAGCATCGACGCGATCCAGCAGCGTGCTTAAACCGATTCCTTTCGCCGCCGATACGTGTATGGTCTGAGCGTTGTCCTGCAAATCGCTGTCGCGCAGCGACTCGCGCTGCTTCGGCAGCAACAAGTCAATCTTGTTCATCACCCGCAACCGTGGCTTCTTGTCGGCGTCAAGTTCTTTGAGAACGCTTTCCACCTGCGCGTCCTGTTCCGCCGAGACGGGACTGCTGGCATCCGAAACCTGCATGATCAGCGTGGCCCGTTGTACTTCTTCCAGCGTGGCCCGAAATGCCGACACCAGCGTATGCGGAAGATGACGGATGAAACCGACGGTATCGGAAAACAGAATCTTCCGTTTCGATGGGAGTTCAGCGCCTCGAATCGTTGGATCGAGCGTGGCAAACATGCGCGATGACGCGACCACGTTCGCCTTGGTGAGGGCGTTAAACAACGTCGATTTCCCCGCGTTCGTATAACCGACCAGCGCCACTAGGGGCACCGGAACCGATTCGCGACGCTGCCGCTGCTGCGCTCGGATACGGCGCACATTCTCGATTTGCTGTTTTACGTGTCGCACTCGCCGGAAAATCTTCCGCCGGTCGGTCTCCAGTTGCGTTTCGCCCGGTCCGCGCGTGCCAATGCCGCCGCCAAGTTGCGACATTTCCACGCCGCGCCCCGCCAGTCGCGGCAGCATGTACTCAAGCTGCGCCAGTTCCACCTGCAACTGACCTTCTCGGGTTCGCGCATGACGGGCGAAAATATCAAGAATAAGCTGAGTGCGATCGATGACCCGCGTGTGCACCACGCGCTCAATGTTGCGCTGTTGCGAAGGCGACAGATCGTGATCGAACAGAATCAAATCCGCGGAAACCGAAGCGGCCGCGCCCGCAATCTCCTCCAGCTTGCCTTTGCCGATGAGGGTGGCAGGATCCGGCCGGTCCTTGCGCTGGGTAAACTCGCCAGCTATCTTCGCGCCCGCGCTGGTTGCCAGAGTCCTTAGTTCGTCGAGTGATTCTTCGGAACTGAAGTCCGGCGAATCCGCCTTCAAGGTCGCAGCGGAAGCCGCTACGCTGGTGGCATGATCTCGAGCCGCCTGCGCGCCCGGAGTGATCGTGGGAGAACCAGCTTTTCGCGCGCGCCCTCGGCTGCGAAACTCCACCCCCACCAGGAACGCTCGCTCCTGCTGCTCTGATGGATTCAGCACGGCCTTGGTCTCATTCCGCGAACTGCCGGAGCCGCTCAATCTGGAGTCATCTCGGCGCAAGCCAACTCACTTCATCCTTCACTACCGGAGGCCGCAGTGGAGATAGCTGTCTCCCCTGGGGAAGCCTGCCCCAGCCCCGTCGATTTCGCCTCCGCGTGTATATGCCCGCTTCCCCGCGAGATTACGACCGTCGAAATCGCATGTTTAAAAATGAGCTGCTCCTGGTTGCTGGTTTCTAAAACCACTGAGTACTTATCGAAGGATCGGATACGTCCGGTCAGCTTTACCCCACTGACCAGATAAATCGTAATGTTGTGCCGTTCCTTTCGAGCGGTGTTGAGGAAGGAATCCTGAATGTTCTGTTGTGCCGGCTTGGCTTCCATTTGCCGATCTCCTTATTTTTCGGATTCGATGCTGCAGCTTCATGGAGCGCACCACCGACTGCGCCTCTCATGTCGGCTCCTACAATACGGCCTTGCCTCGCGCTTTTCAACTTGTCACCGAATATTTTCTCAAGTCGGTGTCTGGATTCCATACACTTCAAAGAGCTCGCTTGTTTTCATTTCCCTCGCCCGCCATCTACAATCGTCAGTTCCAGAAACAGTTGCTTTGAACAGGAGGGTTCCTCTTGCCCTACATCAGTATTCCCGCCGATTTCAACACTAACCTTCTGATGCTGTTTCGTTGGCTGCACTTTGTCGGAGGCGTGACCTGGCTCGGCCTGTTGTATTTCTTTAATCTGGTCAACGTACCCTTCATGAACCAACTGGATGCCTCCACCAAAAGCAAAATTCTGCCCAGCCTGATGTCGCGCGCGCTTTGGTGGTTTCGCTGGGGATCCGTGCTGACCGTCTTGATGGGCCTCGCCTACTGGGGTAGTGTCGTAGCCGCCGACGCCAGAAACGGCAGCGCAACATCCGGTGGACCGATGGGAACCTTCTTTGGCATCTGGACGGTGGCTTGGGCGCTAATGTATGCCTGCACCATTCCCGGCCGGGGCGTTCTCGACAAAGGCCCGGTGCTCGCCGTCATATACACCGTCATCGTGGTCGCAGCTTCGTCGTTGTTTCTTCGCTTCAACAATCATGGCTGGGAGAGCAATCGTCTGCTCGCAATCGGCGTGGGCGGAGGCATGGGCTGGGTAATGATGCTCAACGTCTGGGGCGTAATTTGGCGCGCGCAGAAGAAGATCATCCAGTGGACTTCCGACAACGCGACCAATGGCACGGCCATTCCCGACAAGGCAAGATATCTGACCCGACAGGCTTTACTAACATCGCGCGCAAACTTCGTCCTGTCGTTCCCCATGCTGTTTCTGATGGGGGCGGCGAGTCACTATCCCATGTTTGGAAGATAGGGTTTGGAAGATAGCATCCCCGAATGCGCGACTACCTGGACTCGATCGTGGTATGGTCCCGCACGCGAGAAGACTGGCGTCCGCTTTCACGCTGGGCCGTCCTCGCGTGGCTCGCCTTGTATGTTCTCTTCCTCATCTACGCATTTAGCATGCATGGCGGATATCTTTTTATCGACTCCGCCAACCTCGTCGTCCACGAAGGCGGCCACCTGCTCTTCGGGTGGTTTGGAGGATGGTTCGGCCCAGCCCTAGGACTCTGGGGAGGAACTATTCTGCAGTGGTTGGTCCCACTGTTGCTGGCAGCTTATTTCTTCCGCGAACGCCAGGCCGCGGCCTTCGTCTTCTGCATGTTTTTCTTCTTCGAGAACTGGCTCTACACCGCAACTTACATGGCCGACGCCCGCGCCATGGTTTTGCCCCTCGTGACCGCCGGAGATCCCGATTACGTCGAGCACGACTGGAACACGATTTTCTCGAGTCTCGGCGTTCTGCCCTACGACACCAGGATTGCCGCCATCGTCCGCCTCATGGGATGGTGCGGGATGCTGGCCTGCGCGGCATGGCTAGCCGCGCGTCTGAGAACACCGAAGACGTAGGTGGAGACACGAGCGCCCGTGCAAGCCTGCCCTGAGCGAAGCCGAAGGGTCCGCCGCAATCTGCCGGCGCCATCGGTTCGCCCTCTTAGAAGTGAATGCCTGGAATCGTCGTATTTTCAGCTTGGCTGAAGCTGCGGTAAGCGGCACGCTCTTAATCATGGGGAATCGACTGGGCACCCTCGACAATTCGGAAGAATCGCCCAGTCTGTCCCTACGTTCGCTCCGCTCCACCGACCCGAACCTCCTCCGCCATAGTAAAGTAGTGGTAAGCCCCAATTTGCAGTCCTGAGGAGTTTTCGATCTGAACCCAAGTATTCGCAACATCGCCATTATTGCCCACGTGGATCATGGCAAGACCACGCTGGTTGACGCCATGCTTCGACAGAGCGGGACTTTCCGCGATAACGAGACCGTGGCCGAGCGGGTCATGGACTCGAACGATCTGGAACGCGAACGCGGCATCACCATTCTCGCCAAGAACACGGCTGTGTTTTATGCGGGCGTAAAAATCAATATCGTGGACACGCCGGGACACTCCGATTTTGGCGGTGAAGTGGAGCGCGCGCTCAAGATGGTCGATGGCGTTATGCTGCTGGTCGACGCCAGCGAAGGCCCGCTGCCGCAGACTCGTTACGTGCTCAGTAAAGCGCTCGAAGCGAATCTCAAGCCGATCCTCGTCATCAACAAGATTGACCGGCCCGACGCCCGTCCGCAGGAAGTCCTGAACGAGGTTTACGACCTCTTCATCGATCTCGACGCCAAGGAAGATCAGCTCGATTTCCCCGTGCTCTATACGAACGCCAAGACGGGCACAGCGGCGGTGCATCAGGGAGCGGCGGGCGAGGATTTGCGGCCGCTCTTCGAGGCCATCGTCGACACCATTCCCGCGCCGCAAGGCGACAAGGACGGCCCACTCCAGATTCTGGTCGCCAACCTCGATTACAGCGACTATCTGGGCCGACTGGCCATTGCCCGTGTTTTTTCCGGAACCATGAAGACGGGCGAGGATGTGGCGATCGCTAAGCGTGATGGTTCTTTTCACAAGACAAAAATCACCAAGCTCTTCAGCTTCTCCGGGCTCAAGCGCACCGACATCACGGAAACTTCGCTGGGCGACATCATTGCCGTGGCCGGCGTTGAAGGCATCACCATTGGCGAAACGATTACCGATGCTGAGAATCCCGCGCCACTGCCGCCCATCGTCATCGACGAGCCCACGATTGCGATGCTGTTCACCATTAACACGTCTCCCTTTTGCGGACGCGAAGGCAACTACGTCACTTCGCGCAACCTGCGTGAGCGGCTCGACAAAGAACTCCTGACCAACGTCTCGCTGCGGATGGAAGAGACCGGCAGCACCGATTCGTTCAAGGTCCTGGGACGCGGGGAGTTGCAGCTTTCGATTCTGATCGAGATGATGCGTCGCGAAGGCTACGAACTGATGGTGGGCAAGCCCGAGATTGTCACCAAGCACATTGACGGCAAACTTATGGAGCCGGTCGAACACCTCACCATCGATATTCCTGAAGAATTCGTGGGTGTCGTGATGGAGCATGTCGGCTCGCGCAAAGGCGAAGTCGCCAACATGCACAATCACGGCTATGGCCGCGTTCGCGTCGAATTCCGCGTGCCCAGCCGCGGACTGATCGGACTGCGGAGCACGCTGCTCACCGACACCCGCGGCACCATCGTCATGAACGCACTTTTTGCCGGATACATCGAATGGCAGGGAGAAATTCCCCATCGCCCAACCGGCGCGCTGATCGCCGACCGGCCTGGAGTCACCACCTCATACGCGCTCTATAATCTGCAGGAGCGTGGCGTGCTTTTCGCCGGTCCCGGCACCGACGTTTACGAAGGCATGATCATCGGGGAGAACGCGAAAGACACCGACCTCGACGTCAACATCGTGCGCGAGAAGAAGCTGACGAACATGCGGGCTTCCACTTCGGATGAGGCGATACGGCTGGTTCCCTATCGCAATCTCAATCTGGAGCAGGCCATCGAATTCATCGCCGACGATGAGTATGTGGAAGTCACGCCCAAGTCTCTGCGGCTGCGCAAGAAGGTCTTGCAATCGAACCAACGGAAGAAGAAAGGGACGCTGGCAGCGGTCGAAGGTTGAACGCGGAAGCGCGCCGATGTCCCTTCGGGACTCTCCCAGTGGGGCTCTCCCATTGAGCAGCGCCGCGCCTACAATGTACACTTGCTGTACCGCAGTGCGCCCGTAGCTCAGTCTGGATAGAGCGGCAGCCTCCGGAGCTGTAGGTCGGGAGTTCGAATCTCTCCGGGCGCACCAGTTTCCTTACTTTCTCCTCCGTGCTCAGCGGCCTCCCAGCAGGATAGTCGTTTCCGTGGCAAAGTCGCCGCGCTGGATGCTGATGCGTACCTTGCCGACTTTGTCGGAAAGTTCAGCGGCCAGTTCCATCGGAGTTCGCACGACCTTGTCATCGACCGCCTTGATAAGATCGCCAACCTTCAACGACGCCATCTCGGCGACGCTTCCCGGTTCGATCTGGAGCACTTTCGCTCCGTCGAATTCCTGGGGACCAACCACAATGCCAAGCGGACGAATCGATAAGCCTCTGGGAGCGCTCGGAGCCGCACTGGCCGAGGGTTGAGCCGTTCGCGGCGCGGGTGCCGGAGCCGGTTGAGTCTCGGAAGGTTGAGTCTCGGCCGGAACCGTGGTCTTATGCCACGGCCGAATCCAGGAGCGATGCGTCTTAGGCTTCGATGCCGATGCGGGAGCAGGCTGGGCCTCGGACGGTTGCCCCTCGGCAGGCTGCCCTTCGCAGTCCGGAGGCTTGGACTTATGCCACGGCCGAATTAAGGACCGATGCGCCTTGCACTTCGCCGGGACCGGTTTAGCCTTGGGCTGGGGCTCGGGCTCCTTCTCCGGACCGCCAAAGCGAAACGCGATACCGGCCGAGACGCGATAGCTGTATTGCGTGGGAACGTCGACGTTGTTCAGGTGATGGGTGTAGAGGAAATCGGCCGGCCCCAACTGGAGTCCGAGATGGCGGAAAGCCCAGATATCAAGACCTCCTCCCACCCCCGCAGCCACTGACGCGTCCCGGATGGACACTCCGGAAGAGAGGGGGAAATCCATGCGGTCTTGGCCGAATAAGCCGTGAACAAAACCCGTAGTCCGAGCGGTGCGCGCGCCGAAATTGTAGCGAGGCCCAAACAAGTATGAAAAATTGTCGCAGTCGAAAGGAGAATCGCCGCAATTGGTCCGGTGATGTCCGCTGAAGTCCGCCTCCGCCGAAAGATGCCGCAGCAAGCCGACCGCTCCCGAGAATTCCCAGCCGTGCAGAGCCACCCGCTGCGAGGAAAAGGCAGTCACGGAGTTGGCCGGAAAATCAAACCTAAGGTAGGAGTAGCCGCCGAATAAGTCGACGGCCGGGATGTTTTGAGAGGAAGCCCGGGGCGAGAGAGCGATGCATGAAAGGAAAAGAGCGGCCAGAGCGATTCGAACGTATTTTCCCATGTTCCTCACTGCCAAGAAATCTGAAGGAGATTGCGGCGCACTATTACGCAAAACTATCACGCAAACTATGGATTATCATTGCCGACGGCAGAAAAGGCAAATCGGCCGGACGTAGGATCGTCCGGACTCATGATTCGGGCGCTTGCCGCATTCATGGCCCGGGAGATCCAGCCCGACTATCCTGCCCAGACTCCCTACATTGGTTCGTGATTGACGCGCGCACCTGGGACCATGACGCCCTCGGCCGCCAGAAAACTCTTGGCCTGCTCAATACTGACACCAAAAGAGAGACCGCGGAACTTGCCGTTCCCCGCCAGAGTAAGAATCCCCAGAACCTCTCCCTCGCTGGAGATGACCGGGCTGCCGCTCATACCCTCCACGGCGACAATGTCGGTGGCAAAGTCGCAGCGGCACCCATCCTGCCGCAGGTAGTTCTGGCGTCCCGCAATATGTCCGCTGCGGGTCAGCGGAACCAGGCCCCAACCGGTGAAGGCCGTAACCCACACCGATTCGCCGGCCACCGCCGAACGCACCCGCAGCCGGGCCGCACGGAGATAACCCCAGTCCCGGCCATTCTCCGCCGGATGAATGCGGCATACTGCCAGATCCAAGGGCTGGTTGAGGTGGCAATCGCCGAGCAGGAAGGGCCGAAATCGCCCGGCTCGGGTCCATTCTTCATCGGGAACCATCACGCTCAGGGTGCAGTCGGAGCGGGAGTCGGATCGAGCCTGGAGAATCACGTGCGCGGCCGTAAGCAATGTGCCGCCTGAATCGGCGATCACGCCGCTGCCGCGAACACTGGTGTGCGCCGCGCGATTGTTCTGCGTGCACAGCAGCGGAACGGCGGCGCGCAGCGCGGGCGGAGTCGCGGGCCGATTGAGAGTTGTCTGCGCGAATGCCGCATGGCTTAGCAGTCCGCCTAGGAGCGTCGTCCCGAAAAACCATGCGAATATGCTTCGCCGCCACGCCACGACTCAGAATACGCCTGAAAAAACGGAGGAGTGTTGTAATATATCCGGATTCCGCAGGGAGGCACCCCGCATGATTTTCGGCATGACTACACTCACTTTCGTGCACGTCCTCATCAGCCTGGCAGGAATTCTCTCGGGCCTGGTGGTCGTGTTTGGAATGCGCTCCGGAAAAAGGCTCGAGAGTTGGACCGCGCTCTTTTTGGTCACCACAATACTGACCAGCGTCACCGGGTTCTTTTTCCCGTTCAACGGAATCACTCCCGGGATTGTGGTCGGAATTCTCTCGCTTGTGGTGCTGGCGGCGGCGATGTTCGCGCGCTATCGCCGTGACCTCTTGGGCGGATGGCGGAGGACTTATGTGATCAGCGCCGTACTGGCCCTCTACTTTAATGTCTTTGTGCTGGTGGTGCAGCTGTTCGAGAAGGTTCCCGCCCTGCACGCCTTAGCGCCCAAGGGATCGGAGCCACCGTTCGCAATCACTCAGGTGATAGTGTTGGCCATTTTCGTGGCGCTTGGGATTGCCGCGGTCAAGGGGTTTCGCGGCAAGGTGGAACTGGTTCGCGACCAAAAGGCCCGCGCGGCCTGAATCAGGCCGCGTTTGCCGTATTACGCGGGTAACTCCTGCTTTCTCTCTAAAGTCATTCTCCAGGCAGCCGATGAAGTTTACAGGGCGGAATTGAGCCTGCGCTTCAACGCGAACGCCATCGGGAGAATATCTATGTTAACTGCGGCAGTTTCCAGCTCATCGATTTTTCAGGAACTCCAGAGCTTCTACCAGACGCGCCAAGCCGACGTGCAGCAACTGGGCAGCTCACTTAAAAGTGGGGACCTGACCGGCGCTCAGAAAGCTTACACGGCCCTGGCCGTGCTTGGGGAAAACGGCCCCTTCGGAAACTCCGAACCGTTTTCCAAGTCCAGTCGCGCCCAAGCCTTTAATGCCGTCGGCGAGGCCCTGCAAGCGGGCGACCTGACGCGGGCGCAGACAGCCTTTGCCACGCTAACCGGCAACCAGAGCAACGCCAGTGCTGAAGCACAGGCGACCCCGGCCGCGATCGTGACCCTCTCCAACCAGAGCGCTCAGGCGAGCACGGCGACCGCGACTAGCGGCGCTTCTTCGATTTACCAGCAACTGCAAGCCTTCCGGCAACAGCGGCAAGCCGATGTCGCGCAACTTGGACAGGATCTGCAAGCCGGCAACGCGACCGCGGCCCAGCAGGATTTCAATACTTTGACCGCACTCGGCCAGACTGGGCCCAACCGGGATGCGGGACCCTTCCAGCAAGCGGCTCGCGCCCAGGATTTCCAGACCATCGGCACGGCGCTGCAATCCGGCAATCTGGCGGCCGCGCAGACGGCGTTCGCCAATCTTGAAGCAGCGAATGGCACCAATTCCGTGGTCCCGGAGCCCGTCGTACCACCTGTCGTGCCGGCTGTCGTGCCTGCTATCGTGCCGCAGCCAGCCACGCAGACGCCGCCGGTCGAGGAAATCGTCATCAACCTGGGAGCGCCATCCAGCGCTAACGCGTCGAGCCCATCGTCGAGCCCCTCAACGAGCCCCCCCAACGGATCGACCGTGCCGGAGATCGTCATCAACCTGAACCAGGGGAGCAGTTCCGCCTCCGGAACCGCCGGCTCCGGAACTACCGGCATTTCCGAAATCGATATCAATTTTGGCGGACCCTCGGCCAATAGCGCTTCGAGCACATCGACAGCCGCCACCACTCCGGAACTCGTGATCAATCTCGGCCAGGCGAACGGATCTTCGTCCGCGAATCCCGAGGAGCTCACCATCAATCTCGGTTCCGGCGGCTCCGGAGCGCAGGTCACGATTGGCGCGAATCCGGCGCAGAACGGCAGCACTGCCGCGCAAGTCACCCTAAACCTCCAGCCCCAGACCAACTATGAACTCTTGATTAACCTGCTCAATTCAACAGCCACGAACCAGACTCAAAGCACCTCGAGCAACGCCCTGAGTGTGAGCGCATAGGCCTGGTGCCTGGTGCCCCAGGTTCGCGTCCGTTCTTTGGACGCTAACCTGGGGACGCTAACCTGGGGACGCTAACCTGGGTCGACGCAACACCCGGCATGGTCCCCTCGCAGGGTCTTGCTTCCCGATTCTTTCCAAATCGGGCAGCCGTTCGTTTTTGCCGACCTACTCGCCGTCCACCAACCAATTCACGATTTCCGGCGCGAACGTGAGTTATGACGGCAATGGGAACCTCCTCACCGACAATCTGAACAGCTATACCTGGGACCCGAACTGGGGCAACCCCGCCAGCGTCAACACCACGAACTTGATTTATGATGCTCTGGGCCGCATGGTCGAGCAGCAGAATGGATCGGCCACCACCGAGATCCTCTACAGCCCAGCGGGTAAAACGGCGCTCATGAACGGACAGACGTTGACCAAGGCGTTCCTGCCGCTGCCCGGCGGCGCGACCGCCATCTACAACTCGACCGGGCTGGCGTATTATCGGCATTCGGATTGGATCGGCAGTTCGCGCCTGACTTCGACCCAGGCGCGAGGCTTGTATTCCAGTTCCGCCTACGCTCCGTTTGGCGAGCAGTATGCTGTCTCTGGCGCATCGGACCCATCCTTCACCGGCCAGAATTCGGATACCGCCAGTACCCTGTACGATTTCACCTTCCGCGAGCACAGCCCCAGCCAGGGCCGCTGGATTTCTCCCGACCCGGCCGGGGTGGCCGCCGTTCGATCCCACCAATCCCCAGACCTGGAACAGATATGCCTACGTGGGCAACAACCCGGTCGCGCTGATCGACCCGCTCGGCTTGGATGATTGCGCCTGCGATTGGTGGTGGGACGGCGGCGGCGATGGAGGTGGGGGTGACGGCAGCGGAGGCGGAGGATATTCAGGTTTTTGGGGCGGGATAGGAGAAGGTCCCAATGACCCACCGCTGCCGCTCCCGTGTCAAGAAGCTGACTTTTGTATGTCTGTGTGGGTTCCCGCGGATCCCGCGTCTTCGGGAACGGGGTACGCGAGCCCCGGACCGGATCAATCCTACAACTGTGGCATCTTCTGTTTGTGGCAGCCAAATATCGGAATTCCGGAGCAGGGCTCGGGCGGAGGCGGCGGAGGTGGAGCCGCAAACAACGGGCAACAGCAGAAACGTACTGCAGCGCAGTGTGCAGGCCAAGCGCTAAAGGCGAAGGGGTTATCCATTGCGCTTGACTTTGCTGGTTCAATTCCGTTCGTTGGCAACTTGGTTTCGGGAACTGCGGCGACTATTAAAGCTGTTGACGGAGTCGTCTTATTGGGTGGTGGAGTTGTGGCGGCTGGTAATGCCTTGTTAAATTCTGACGCCGCTGGCGGAGCTGCTGCAGGTACAAGCATTGTCCTTGGAGTTACAAATATGGCTATTGGGGGCACAGAGGCGATACCTCTCCTAGGCAACGCCGTCTCTTTTGGCGTGGGAATATACGATGCTGCTGGTGCGTATAGCACGTATCAACGATGCATGGCGGGGACTAACTGATCAGGGAGGAGAAAAGCATGTCTGAGTATGATCCGCCCAAGGCAAAAAAACGTGTAGACTACACGGGCCTCAAAATTGGGGCCATTCTGGCGCCCGTGGAACTGGTCTTCATTTACTTGGGCAAGGCAGATATGGGACTGACAGTTTTCATTGTCCTAGCAGCGATAACGCTTGCCATCAAACTCCGCTGGAATTCGAGGAAGCATGGGTGGTTCTGGGCGATTATCATTTTCCTTTTAGCGCTCCATGTCCCATTGTTTTTTGTCCCTGTTCGATGGTCGCATGGAAAAGTGCCCACGCTTTTCTATGCGATGCCATTCGCAATCGCGGATTTTGCGATCATCTCGGGGGCTCTGGGGCTGGGAGAAAAGCTTCTCTCGAAAGATTCTTTTCATGCTGATGGACAGAGATGATTAGATTCGGGCGACGTTCGGATGGCTATTTGCCTCGCTGGAACCTGTTGTAGCCGCAAACAACCGTACGCCGCAAACGCCGCAGCAGACGCCGAAGCAGCAGTGCGTATCTCAGGCCCAGCAAACTTTCAACAACACAATGACCCAGATCAATAGTCAATCGATCTGGCCGAGCGTGATCTTTGGAGCATCTTTCGGAACGTTGACCGGTGCAGCCTGGGGCTGTGTCAACTCCACCTTCGCCTGGGCTATGTGTCAAGAAACATGGGGAGGGTCCGCACTGATCCCCGCAATCAACGGCGGGATATCGGGAGGCGGAGCTGGAGCTACTAAATGGTTCTTACAACAGGCGGGGGCTATGTCCAACGCTCAGAACGCATTTACACAACAGGTAAACAACGTTTGCAGCAAATTGCCCGGCTAGGGGGAGGTTTCTCGCAAAATGACCATTGCCATGCTCTTGGTTGTCTATCTTGCTTTGGTCGGCCTGGCGACTGTGCGAGCCAGACAGAGTAGCACGAAGGTATTTTATCTGTTGGCATTCGCGGTCAACGCCGCGGCGACCTGCTGGTTATTTTTATTGTTTAGATTCCTGACATCCGACGAAGACATTGCACGAGGAATCGCTGGATCAGGCAACTCGTGGCTGCCGTGGGGATGCTTGGCGCTTGCGATCCTGCTAATCCCGGTTTCAATCGTGAGTCTCGCGCGTGGTGAACGCGCAGGCCAGCACGAAATGACACCAGAGGAGCGAGAGGAAGCGCTGGAACAGGTAAGAAGGCGGGCTCCGGCAAACACCGCAATCCTGATAATCGCCGTCTTTTGGATGGTTTTTATCGGAGAGGGGACGTTCGGGTACCTTCGATCCCACTTTTGGATGATAGTGCTGGGTATCGGAGCATCAGCGGTGGTTGGATGGATCGCTGTGACGCTAATTAACCATCGACGGCTGTCCCACAAGGGCGCTTCGTGACGCGCTTTACCTACGATGCAGTCCGAATCTGTTCGCCGCAAACAACGGGCCTCTTTCCTGGCTCCAAAGTGGATTGAATTACCTCAAGAATCACCCGGTTTTCATCTCAGTCAACGAGATACTGGCGGCGCAAATTACCTACCAAGCGTCGACGGGTACAATTTGCGCTAACGTGGGAGCTGGAGCTTCTGTCCCGCCAACAAAGGCGGTTACCGTGGGTGTTCTGAACGGCGGCGATATGGGGAATTGGACGGCTGTACAGAGCAGCTGGGGCTACTCTTTTGGTGCGAATCTGTTCTTGGGATACCAGGGGTCGTTCAACTCGTCTGGAAAGATCGGTGGGCCAACAGTCTCTGGCGTCGGGCTTTCTGGTTCGTATACCTACGGCGGCTGCACGACTATCCCCTAGGAGAAGAGACGGAGAGCGTTGGGAGGACATCCATGGCGGGTGGGCCACATTTTTAGGAGGGATAAAAGGGGGTGCGCCACTTCTCGCGCTTTTCGAGACGGGGCATGCCGCGACCCTTGTATGCACCAACTACGTCATGGCCAACTGTGGTGCTGCACGTCCACAACAACCACAACCGCCAAAACCCAAGCCAACATTGAAGCAGCAGGCCTGCAATGCACTATGGTCGTATGCTAAGCAAGATATGGTCGTCGCCGGCGTCGACAGGGGCATAGCTTTTACGATATCAAAGGCCTCATGGGGATTGAATCCATTTGCCGATGGCACGCGACGGTGTTCGGCGCGACTGCTGCAGTCTACCTCACGGCAGGGCTTGTTGAAGGTACAACTGCCACAGCTATTGGTTGTAAGCCGTAGGAAAACTCGGCGGGTCAACTGTACGGGAGGGAATTTCCATGCAGAGTGATGTGTTTCCGTATAGGGCGAACAGAGTGGTATTCGTCCTGGCAAACTTGGCGTTCGTTGCTTCATGGCTATCCCTTTGTGTCCATTTGATCAGGCGCTGCTTTAACGATGAAATGGGGCGCCCAAGCGAAGCTTGGACGGGGAGCCCTTGTGAGTTCGGTAACCGGTAAGGTGGGCCGCCCGGTTCCTCATTCCTGGGAGCTTGGGCCCAGGCGCTGGGCGGCAACTTTTTCCCTTGCGGCCTCGGCCTTCCGGCCGAGCTGGCGATAGGCATCCGACAAGATTATGTGCGGCTGGGGCGCCTTGGGTACGAGCGCCGCCGCGTGCTCCAGCTTATCCAGCGCGGCTTCGGGATGTTTTGATGCTACCAGGATTCGGCCTTCGAGCAGCAGGGCAGCGTAATGGTTGGGCATGACTTCCAAGACTTTTTCGCATTCCGTAACTGCCTCCCGGGCGCGGTCGGTCTGGACATAGGCGGTTGCCAGCATGAGGTGCGCTTGATCCGAACGCGGAGCTTTCTCCACGACGATTTCCAACTCGGGAACCGCCGCCGTCACGTCTCCATTCGCAAGCAAGGCCACGGCCAATTGAAAATGGGCATCCGAAGAATCCGGGTTTAGCTGGACGAGTTTGCGCAGAACGGGCAGCGCTTTCCCGTACGCTTTCAGCGACAGGTAGCTTCTGCCAAGCTGCGTGTAAGGAAGCGGCGCTTCCGGATCCTTCTCAAGCAGTTGTTGCAGCAAAGGGATTGCTTCACGATAGTGCTCTTCCTCCACCAGAAAGTTGGCCCGATTCGACAGGTTGGCAATCTCGATTTTGTCTTTCGGATCCGGGCCTGTATCCTGCGCATCGAGGTTGGAGCCGCGGGCATCTGTGGCCACGTAGCCTAATGCCGCCAGTTTTTGCTGCGCCTCGGGATCAACGGCCGACTTAGGCGCTTCTTTGTCGCTCCTCGTCCTCTGGCGGAACGCGGACAATTCCCCGGCCAACGTGGTCGCGACGGCCGTCGAGGCGGACGAGAGGTCATGCTTGGAGTTCGGGTCCGCGGTTTGGTCGTAGAGTTCCGGCCGCTGGGCTCCAATGTAGAGGTATTTACCGGTGCGGAGGGCGCGCAGCGAACTCCAATGATAAGCGCGGTGCGGATAGTCGGTCTCGGAATAGGCTGGCCGGTCGGGGGCTGCGAACGCAGTCGTCTCCAGCGCCGCCGGCTTCCTGAGACCTAAAAGCGACTCCCCTTGCACTTCCGGTGGAACGCCGATTCCGGCCGCCTCCAGAATGGTTGGCAGCACGTCGACCAGACCCACGCGAGTGTCAATTCGCTTTCCCGCCCATGACTTTTCAGATAGTGACTTTGCAGAGTATGACTTGTCAGATAATGATCTTTCCGACGATCGTTTTTCTGTCGAATCCTCCGCCGGCAGCTTGATCAACAGCGGCACGTGGATAGTTTCGTCGTAGAGAAACACTCCGTGAGTGTCTTCTCCATGCTCTCCGAGCGCTTCGCCATGATCGGCCATGACTGCGATGATGGCGCCATCGTAGAGCCCTCGAGCCCGCAACTGGGTCAGAAACTTTCCGACTGCCGAATCCGCGTAGGCAATCTCTCCATCGTAGGGCGCGGCAGGATATCTGGTTTTGTAAGGCTCCGGCGGATCGTACGGATGATGGGCATCGTATAAATGCACCCACATGAAAAACGGGCCTTTCGGATGCTGGTTCAGCCAGGTCAGGGCATGTGCGACCACTTCGCCGCCGCGGCGCTCCGTCGTGTGGTATCGATCTTCTCCCGGACCGCGCTGGCGAAAACCCGCGTCGTAGAGATCAAATCCGCGGTCGAACCCGGGAGCAAACTGTGAACTGGGGTCGAGCACCATCGCGCCCACAAAGGCCGCGGTGACATACCCGTGCGCTCGCAGGATGGCTGGAGCATAGGGCAGATCCGGCGCCAGCGGCACTTGAAAATCGCTTACGTGATGAAACTGCGGGTAGGTTCCGGTGAGAATGGTGGCATGGGACGGGGCGGTCAGCGGAACTTGCGAATAAGCGCGAGTGAAGATCGCGGACTGGCGCGCCAGTGTGTCGAGATTCGGCGTCAAGCCTCGTTTCGAGCCGAGGAATCCCATACGATCGGCTCGAACCGTATCGAGGGTGATCAAAATGATATTGGGCGGCGAGGCCGCCAGCGCGCCGGCCGCCAAACACACCAGGCAGAGCAACTGACGAATTGCAGACATCGTGGCAAGTTTCAGGTGTCACTTCCCTCCCAGTCGTTGTGCCTCGAATTGCTCCCGCGCGGCATCGTCAAATCTCCCCATCTTCAAATACGCCTGGCTCAGCAGGAGGTGCGGCTCCGCCTCTTTCGGTTGCAGCGCCGTCGCTTTCTTGAGTTTCGGTAGCGCGGCTGTCGCGTCGCCCGAAAGCAGGAGAGTTCGCCCGAGAAGCAGGTTGGCTACATAATCGTCGGGGGCAACTTCGAGAACCTGGTCGTACTGTTTGATGGCTTCCGGAACCCGGGCGGTCCGGGTATAGGCGTTGGCCAGCATCAGGCGGGCGCGCTCCCATCGCGGTATCTTGGCAACGGCCAACTCGAGCTCGGGTACGGCCGCCGCGAAATCCTGGCTCGCCACCAGCGCTCCGCCCAGCTCATAATGTGCGTCTGCCGACTCGGGATCCAATTGCGCGTACTTGCGCATCACCGGAACCGCTTGGGTATAGTCGTTCATCAACATGAAGCACTGGCCCAATTTCATGTACAGAGGGGCCATGCCAGGTTCTTTCTCGGTCAGTTGCCGCAGGACCGGGACAGCTTGATCACAGTGTCCTTCTTCGCGAAGCATATTGGCGCGATGCAGCAGGTTGCCCACCTCGATCTTATCCTTGGGATCCGCGCCCAGATCGTCTTTCCCGGGTCCCGCGGCATTGGGATCGGTGGCGACATAGCCGAGCGCCGCCAATTTCTGCCGCGCTTCTGGACTAAACGATGCCTTGGGAGTTTCCCGGCTGCTGCTCGTCTGCTGGCGGAACGCATCGAGCCGCCCAGCCAGCGTGCTGGTTACGGCTGTGGAGGTGATAGACAGGTCATGCTCGGCTTTCGGGTCAGCCGACTGATCATAAAGTTCCTGCCGCGGAGCCTTAATGTATAGGTACTTTCCCGTGCGCAGGGCGCGCAGCGGACTCCATCCGTAAGCATCATGACCATAATCGGTCTCCGCGTAGGCTTGGCGATCAGGCGCGGCCGTCCGGCTCTCCACTTGAGCCTTGTCTTCCGCGGACTCTGGCTTCGGCTCCATTAAGGCCAGCAGCGATTCGCCCTGCACCTCCTGCGGAACCGCAATCCCCGCCGCCTGCAGAATTGTCGGCAGCACATCCACCAGTCCAACCCGCGCGTCCACTCGCCTTCCTGCCGCAAGCGCTTGCGCACGGTCTCTTTCTGACAAGTGCATTCCCGCCGAGGCCGCTCCGGGCAACTTGATCACCAGCGGCACGTGGATGGTCTCGTCATAGAGAAAAAACCCGTGCGTCTCTTCTCCATGATCCCCCAGCGACTCACCGTGATCCGCCATCAGCGCAATGACCGCGCCATTGTAGAGGCCGCGTCGCCGCAACCCGCTCAAGAGCTTTCCCAATGCCGAATCCGCATAAGCAATCTCCCCGTCGTAGGGCGCGGACGCGTACTTCGTCTTGTAGGGCTCGGGAGGGTCGTAGGGATCGTGCGCATCGTAGAGATGCACCCACATGAAGAATGGGCCACGCGGATGCTTCGTCTCGGCTTGGTTCAATCGCGTCTGGTTTAACCCAGTCTGCCGCGATGCAGTCTGGTTCAACCCCACTTTGTTCAACCAGGCCAGAGCATGCGCCACTACTTCTCCGCCCCGGCGCTCAAAAGAGTGGTAGCGGTCCGCTCCCGGGGACGACTGGGCAAAGCCCGCGTCGTAAGTGTCGAATCCGCGTCCAAAACCGGGAACCAGCACTTCGGGGTCTAGGGCCAGCGCACCGACAAACGCCGCCGTGCGATATCCCTGGGCCTTCAGGATCGCAGGCGCAAAAGGAAGACTCTCCGCCAGCGGCACGCCAAAGTCGTTAACCTGGTGGAACTGCGGATAGGTGCCGGTAAGAATCGTCGCGTGCGACGGCGCCGTCAGCGGCGCCTGAGAATAAGCTCGAGTAAACACGACGGAAGCGCGGGCCAGCGCGTCGAGATTCGGCGTCAGCCCGCGCTTTGATCCCAGAAACCCCATACGGTCGGCGCGCGTCGTGTCTATTGTGATCAGAATAATGTTCGGAGGCGGAGCCGTCCCCGCCAGCGCGCTCGCCGCCAGGCACAGTACGCAGGCCCATTGCCGAATCACCGACATGGGCAGAGTTTATCACTGGCATGAAGTGAGGCAGTATCGAGTCTCAAGAAACTCGTCCTGATCTTCTCCTGCGATCTGACGCCTGAACCCCGGAACAGTCTGTCATTTGGCTGCAGGAGTCGCCTTCGCGGGCGCCTTCTTAGGGTGCTCTGGCAGGGCTTCGCAGGACTTCGGATGGATAAAAAGGGTCGGATCCTGGGGACCCAAGACCACATTCTTATATCGAATCGTCGCGCCGTGCCCGTCGGGCCGCAAAAATTCGACCTTGATCGGAAATCCCTGCAGATCCTCCGCCTCCCAAAGTCGCATTTTTACTGTGGAGGGCACCGGCTTCGCGGAAGATATCGTAACCTCCTCAATCTGGCAGGAATGCCCGTTCAGCGTCTCCTTTCCGGTGGCGGTACGCTCCACCGTGGAGCCGGGCTTGAGCGCGGAAAAGGGAGACGCGCGAATGAACGGGTGGGAGTCGTGCACGCAGGGCGCAGTCGAGAGGCCGAACGTCTCGCGCGTGCTCAAGTCGGTGATGAAGTAGCCGTGTCCCTCCGGGCCTTCCATCCTCATCAGCTTACCGGAACGGTAAATGTGCCCTTCTGCAGTGCCTTCGCCCGGCTCCATGATGCTTCCCACCATCACGGCGGAAAATTCCGTGAACGCATCCAGCGGGAACTGGGGTTTAGCGGCCGATGCCGCGGCCTGTCCGGTCGCGTCCCTTTCCTTTTCTTTCTGTGCAACTTCGGGCGGTGCCTGAGCCTGCAACGACGCTACGACACAAACCGCCAATAGGATCGCGCTGATCAACCGAAGCATCCTTAATCCCTCCGAGGCAAATAAAGTCGACATGCCTTCAACACTACAGAAAAAAAGCCACGCCGTAAATCGACGTGGCTTTCACGAAACGAGAGCCGAACCTACTTCTTGTTGATGACTGCCTGATTATGCGCAGCGCCGAACGAGGTCGTCGTCCCGCCATGGACCTTGTCGCCCAGGGTGGTGGTGAGGTACCCGTAGTTGCCGAGGTAGTCGCTGCCGCCGCCGAAGGTGAAGTAGAAGGACCATCCCCACTTCGGGTGATTGCCCGACGCGGCCTTCAACTTAGTCACCCAATCAATTTGCTCGCCGCTGACGCCGATGTATTGCGCGTCGAACGTGCTGTCGGCGAGGGCATACACCGTGCCTACTACCGGTTGCTGGGTGCTATAGGGAATCGAGGTCTTGAGTCCGACCATTACTGCGTCGAGCGGAAGACCGCAGCTCTTGAGAACGTGAGCCCCCGCAGCATATGGCGCACTTACGAGAAGGGATTCGTAATCGCAATATTGCGTGGATCCGTCATAACTCAGAAATCCGAAGCTATAGCTCTGCCCGAAAGCAGCGCTGCAGCCGAGCACGAGAAGCGTGATTACCGCCAAGCTTTTCAGTTTCAAGGTGTTTCCTCCTGGAAGTTTTGTTCGCGAACCCAAAAGTTAAGCAACCCAGCTAAGTGACGCTTGGCTGAGCGAGCGTAACAACATGTACTGCCGGAGAAGCTTAGCGCATTTTCAACCTAAGTCAAGCCAATTAAACCGATCCTGCCAAAAAAGTAAACCGATGCGGCGGAGGCAACCAGGAAAGCAATAGACGAGATAAAAACTTTGCGCACTTGCCGCAAAATATAGCGCTGACCAGGCAGCCCGACTCCGCCCGCAAGCGGTTCAGCGGGCTAGAAAGTAATTCGCACTCCAAATTCCATCTGCCGCGGAGCGCCATTCTCATACGTGCCTGAACCGGGGAGGACCCGGTCCAGCCGCGAGGTGCAGTAAGCCGTCGCACTGCCGCAGTATCCCGCCGAACTTGCGTTGTTCAGCGCCGTGCCCGGCGCTGCGTTCAACACGCCGCTCAACTGGTTGCCCGCGCTGCCGAAGTTGGCCCAGTTGAATACGTTAAATACCGCCAGGCTGGGCTCGATCCTTACCCGCTCCCCCACCTGGAATGGCCGGCTCAAGCGCAGATCCATGGTCTTCAGCCAGGTCGCCTGCGCAAAATGGTTTGGCAGCCCCTGCCCGCCTTGAATCGTAGGCGCGTAGGCCCCTAGCGAACTCAATTGATCCTGGCGGAACAACCCGCTCGCCAGCAGCGAACTACCCGCCGGCGTCACCTGCCCGGCATACGTGCTGTCGTAATGCTGAATGACCTGGGTCAACTTGCCGGTGGAATACTTTCCCGTGCTCCCGATAAAAGTCTGCGGCAGAAGATCGCCCACCGTGCCATCGCCAGTGAGATCGCTGCGGAAGATTTCCCCTGCGACTCCGCCGCCATCCTGCTCCGGAACGCGAACACTCAGCGGCAGCGGCGAAGCCAGATGCGCGATCAGCGCCAGTCTCAACCCCTGCGGCAAGTCCGCCGTCGGCGTGAAGGTGAGCTGGTGCGTCCGGTCCAGCCCCGATGCGCCGAAATGCTTCAGGTGGGGCCTAATGTAGTCTTCCGCCACACTCATCACTGAATAGTCTCCGCCGCGGCCCTCGGGCGCGGCGATGTTGCTGCGATACCGCGAGAACGAATACGCGAGCGACACCTCCAGCCGACGCAGGTTTCGCAGTGGATTCTCCGCCGTCATTCCGTGGTACGCCAGGTGCACGCCTTCATACCTCGATCGGCCGCTCGGAAAATACATGATGTTCGGTCCCACCGCCGGATTGACGCCGCCGAACGCCGCCGGTTGTTTATTCAACACGGAGCACGGAAACGGGCCGCAGAAGGCGCTCCCCGAATCCAGCCCCTGCCGCGCAAAGTCGGTGATGCTCGCTCCCGGCACTCTGGTCAAATAGCAATCCACCGCTGCCTGCGAACTGGCGCCGGCGTAGAGTGCCGGACCGCATCCCACCGCTCCCACCGTCGTCGTGATCGCCGATAAACCCGCATCGATGTTGAGGAATGGATTGTTGTTCGTACCCACCAGCGGCGTTCCCGCATCACCCACCAGATTGGTGTCAATCCCCAGCGGAAACTGCGTCCCAATCTCGCGCACATAATCGAAAGAGAATGTCCCGCGCTCCCCGATCTGATGCTGAATGCCCCCGCTCATGTGAACCACGCGCGGCGTCCTGAAGCCGGGCGCGAGCAGGCCGCCAAAATCCGCCAAGCTGTTGGCCAGCGAATACACGTTCTTGCCGCCCGTCATCAGCGCCTGCGTCGATTGAAACTGTGACTGCAAGTCCTGAATCAACGACGAAACCGCATTGATCGGCTGCCCGCAAATCCCGGTCCCGATGTCCACGCCGTCCACCGAATTCACCACCGATCCGTCTGGAAACAACACCGCCCCCGTCGGACACAACGTCAGGCTGCGATTGTATTGGCCATTCGACAAGCGGTTGACCCGATCCTGATAAATGTTCTGCAGCAGGAAATTGTCATAGAACATTCCCCCGCCTATCCGTACGACCGTCCGGCCATTGTGTCCCGGATCCCACGCCAAGCCCGCTTGTGGAGCAAAATCGAAGTTCGGCTGGTTGACACTCTCGCCCAGACTCTGGTGCGCGCTCAAGTCGTTGGGCAGAATCCCGAATTGATCCAGAATCAACCCCGTCGTGCACGGCGGACTCTTCACGATGGTGGTATTGATCGCCGAACAGGGCAGAGCCCCCAGGTCGCTGTCGGTGCGCCCGCTGTCGCGCACATAATTCAGGCCAATACTAATGTTGAGGTTCGGAAGCGCCTTGAACGTATCCCCTACATAACCTTCGAGACGGGTGTCGAAGTGTCCTCCGTTGGGCCGGTTGAAGGCCGAATTCTCGCTGAAACTCCCCAGGCCGTTGAAAATCGTGACCGTGCCCACCGGATAGTTCAGCGGATTGCCGGCCGCTCCCCGAGGATCGCCCGGGTAAAGCGGCAACAGGTTGGGATCGCTGTTGATCGCATTGATCACATCCAGCCCGTCGGAACTGGTCACCGACGGCCCGTAGTTTCCCGGGGCAAAGAAATCTCCCTGCGCGATGCGATGAATCACTCCCCCAAAACGTACAGTGTGATACACGTTGTGAATCGTGCTGCTGTCGTAGCGCCCGAAAAGGTCGCGCTGAATGGTCTGCCGCGGGCCCGCCACGCTCGGCCCCAGCGCATACGATCCAAGCTGCATGTGGAAAGGCGCCGCAGCGAAGATCGCCGAATCCTGCAGATCCGGAGTAATCGCGTTCACCATCTTCTGATAGCCGAAGCGCGCGCTGCTCTGGAATCGTCCATGATTCCAATCCAGCCCCAGCACCGCCCCCGGAACATTGAGCTGGTTGCGGAAAGTCGACTGGCTGTCCGGCGGCCCGATCTGGTTGGCGTTGTCATACGTAAGCCGCGCAAATCCCTTCATGTTTTCGTTGAAGTTGTAATCCAGCCGCGCCGACACCATGTTCTCGCGAAAATATGCGCTCCGGAGACCTGTCCCATTGAACGCCGGGAACCCAAGTTCAATCGGCAGAACTCCATCCTGCTTGCTGCGTTCCCCGCCAATGAACAAAAACGCCTTGTCCGCGATCACTGCGCCGCCCACGCCAAATCCATACTGCTGACGGCTGTACTTTGGACTGCCCGACGGAAAGCCCGCCATGCCGGCATCCCGGTCCTGCAGGTTGCCAAAAATATTGCCGTGCCATTCATCTCCGCCGGAACGTGTCGTCACCCGCACCGCGCCCGCCGCATTCAATGACTGAAACACTTCCGGAGTCACCCGCGATACAATCACCTCGCGCACGGCCTCGGCGGGCAGGGTCAGCGTGGCCCCGCCCTTCGTCTCATCCATCGCCTCGACTTCGTCGAAATCGTAGTGCGTCGTGCGTCCCAGTTGGCTCTCGATCGAGAGCGATTGCGTTCCGCCCTTTCCCGGATCGTAAACCCTGCCATCTACCACCTCGACCCCCGGCTCCAGGCCTCCTGCACTCAGAAGGTTCCGCCCGTCGATCGGCTGCACGTCGGGAACGTCACCGCTGAACCTGCTCTCCAGCCGCGCCGGCCCCGGATTGATCCGTTCCAGCCTGAAATCCGCCGTGACCGCTGTACCCACCACCACCGTCACGCCGCGCTCGACCGGGAGCTTGTCCTTGCCTTCGATCCGCACCACGTAGGCGCCCGGCGGCAGCGGTTCGCTGACATACGTCCCGTCCTTGCCCGAGCGCGTCACTCCTCGCGTGTCGGTGGCCGTGGAACTGTAGAAGACCCGCGCCCCTTCCACCGGGTTGCCCACGTCATCCAGCAGTTTGCCTTGAACCGTGCCGGTGGTCGGATTCTCCGAGGTCATTTCCTGCGCGCCCAGAGACGGCGTGAGCGCAAGGAACGCGATGACAACCAGCACCGCCAGAGTCAGCGACAGCGTCAGAACTGGGGGCAGAGAACGACGAATATGCAAGCCTGAGCATTCCAACAAAGTGCCACTCTCCTGGGAGCGGAACCTCAAGTAGAACCGGGACGCGATTCCGCGTTTAAGGATCCTAGTTTGCTTCTGCAACAATCGCATGCAACTGTTTCGCTGCATTGCTTACCGCTGCATTGCTTTCCACTGCGACGACCTTCGACTGAAATGGAATAGAACAGTTTACTAGATGCGCCCACTTCACCGGGGCGATGTACGCGTTTTTCTGGCGGGGACAAACCCAAACCACGGTCCAAGCGATTCCCGTGGGCTGGTAAGGGGAAAAATGGGGGCAAAAAAAAAGGGGCCGGAAATTTCCGGCCCCTTCAGGTCTTGCGTGCAGCGCGTCTAGAAGGTGAACTTAACCCCCAGACGGATGTTGCGCGATGCCTGGAACAGATAAGGCTTTCCGTATTGGCTGTTGATCGTGTTGCCTTCGCCAAACAGATTTTGCTGGTTCAGCAGGCTCTGAACATTATAGGGGCGCTCGGAGTTTGCATAATATCCTTGGCTGGCAACGAACGAGCCATTCGGGGACATGAAGCTCTGCACGATGTTCGAGTCGATCTGCTGACCATATGCGGTTACCGAATGTTGGTTCAGCAGGTTGGTGAAGGTTACGGAGAAGCTTAAATCATTGCGCTCCGTGACTTTGTAGTTTTGCTGAATGTTGAAGTCGCTCTGAATATACCAGGGCGTGCGGAAGGTGCGCGGCGAACCCACAGTGACCGCGCCGCTGGTTGGATCCTCGGTAACGTCAACCCATTTCCCGCGGTTGACGATATCGACCGGCCACGCGCCCGGAGAGCTGTAGCCCACATCGGCGTAGCTGGTCTCCGGCGTGCCGCTGTAAAGCACCTGGAACAGCCCGAAGTCCGTATTCAGCTTGTTGTGGAATTTTCCCCACGGCAGCTCATAGTAGGCATAGCCCTTGAATGCGTTTGGACGATCCGTCGGCAACAACCCGCTTGAAGAACCACCGTTCGCATTGAACTGGAAGTAGGGCTCGTCAAACGAACGGCTGTTGTTCGGGGCGTTACGCCCGCCGCCGCCGTCCGCGATGTCGGTCGAGGTCAAGCCCGTGTAGTTTCCACGCAGCCTGCTATAGGTGTAGGATGCCATCGCGTACCAGTGATTGCTGGTCGTCTTGGTCAACCTCAGTTCCAGGCCGTCGTAGCTGCGGGCGCCCGGTATCAGGCCAGCCGGGGGGCACAGTCCCGAATTCGGATCGCAAATCTGGGGCACTCCGTTCTGCTGGTACGAAGCGCAGGCCGTCGGATTCGACGGAGAGCATCCATAGAGGAAGTTCCAGAATCCCGCGAACGTGCTGCCTACTCCCTGACCGGGGTTGTTGATAACAAAAGTTTCTCCGATGTTGGGATTGTAAAGGGCTGAGTCTTCGATCACGTGATCCAGCCGGCGGCGATCCCAGCGGGCTTCGAATGCCAGGTTCTTCTTGATCTGATAGTCGACGCCGAACACGGACTCATGCTGCTCGTACGGCTTCAGTCCGGGTGCGACACCTTCCTGGGTGGCGCTGCAAGTGGAACAGGTGGTTGGGAAAGCGCGGAAGTTCGTGTTCTCGATAAAGGTCAATCCAGCCGGCGTGGTCCCGCCCGCGAAATTGGCCTCGGTTGTGGAATCCGTCCCTGGGCCGCCGCAGAAACGCCCGGAGCTATTGAAGACGGGGTTGATCGTGCTTAGGTCCGACGTGTTCAAGGCGTATACGCAATTCTGCCAGTACTGGCCGCCGAACGAACTGATCGCCAGGTTCAGCTTCATGATGTCGTAGAACCGGCCGTAGCTGCCGAAGACCTTCATCCGGCCATCCTTAAAGACATCCCAAGCCGCGCCGATACGAGGAGCAATCTTGTCGCCCCAACCGAAGTTGATGGGACGGTTTTGCGCCCCGGGGGCTCCGCCTTCACCCGGCAGATACTCCTTATCGAACCGCACTCCGGCGTTGATGGTAACCCCATGACCGATCGTCCACGCATCCTGGGCAAAAATACCGTGATTGAAGCTGGTCGCCTTGCCGAGAGAACCGAAGTCCTCAATGGTGATATATCCATACTGGCCGGTGCAGGAACCATAAATTTCGGCCAGGGCCGCGCAGGCAGCACCACCGTTAGGACTCGACGAAGAGTAAGTTGCCGAGGGGTTATAGTCGGCGTTCTCGGGATTCCCGTCGCCCACGTTGAAGAGGGTAGCCGGCTCATTCCAGTGTTGGGAAATATCGTTCGACAACCGGTTCAACTGGTAGCCGAACTTGAAGTTGTGCGTACCCCACCATCCGCTCTTAAACCAAGCGATATCCTGGTCAAACTGGATCGCTTTATCCGCATTGCGCTGCGTGTCGTTCTGGTTCTGGGCCGCGTTGAAATAACCGGTTGATTGCTGCAGGGAAGATGGTAGCGGGTTATCGAAGGCATCATTAGCCCCCTGGCCGCTGTCCTGCCACAAAGTCAGTTCGCCCGTCGTGGGGAAGCCGAAGTCGTGGTAGTTCTGGAAATAGTAACCAAAGCGGGTGGTGGCGACCAGACGCGGCGTAATCGTAATGTCCGCGCCGAAATTGGTGGTGATATTGGGCGCCGAATACCCCAGATTGTGGGCATAGGCGAACTGCGGCACTCCAGTGTTGAGACACGGCGTGCTCGAGTTCGCGAAGCACCCGGTGGAGAAGTTGTACAAGCCGGTCGTCGAATCGGAAGCCGGAAGGTTTTCTCCGTTCTGGCGCTGATATTGATACAGCCACGAGCCAAACACACGAATCTTCTGGGAGACGCTGGCGTCAATGCGGGCCGTGGAGAAGTAGGTTTGGGTGTTGCGGCCGAACTTCGTTTCCCCACCGTTGCTGGGACCGTAGTTTACGGTCCTTTCCAGATCGTTCCACTCCGGATTGAAGCCGAGGAAGAAGAAGACGCGATCCTTCAGAATCGGACCGCCCAGGTTGAACCCCGGATAAACGTCGCTGGTCTTCGGTCGAATCGGCTGCAGCAACTGGTAGGGTACGTCGATGTTGTTAACGCCAGTCGTGGACGAAGCCGTTCCGTTTGGATCGTAACGTTGAAAAGCCACCGGTGAACCGTCCAGTGCCTGGTTCTCGAACTGGCCAAATACCGATCCGTGGATGTTGTTGCTGCCCTTCTTCATGATGACGTTGACCACGCCACCGAGCGAACCGCCATGCTCCGCTTCAACGCCGGAGGTCTTGACCTGCACTTCTTCAATGAAATCAAAAGGCACGTTGCTGTGCGAAAAACCACCCGCGAGGTCCGCCGTTTCCTGACCTTCAACCAAATAGGAGTTCTCCGAGTCGGAACCGCCGGCAACCATGAAGCCGACGTTATTTCCGTTGCTGCCGTTGCCCGGCGAGGTGCCGCCGTTGCCCGTGCCGCCGTTATAAGGGTTGCTGCCTGCCAATGGTTCATTGCGAGCCGACGGTGCGAACTGAATTACAGACTGAAACGACCGTCCGTGGGGAACATCCTGCACCACGTCCTGGGTAATGTTGGTCTGCGTGGTCTCGGTGGTCACGTCGATAGTCGACGCCGCTGCGTTCACTTCCACCACCGTCGAACCCGCGCCCACTTCGAGCTTGATATCGACCGAAGGAAGGTGGCCGACTTCGATAATCAGGCCATCGCGCTTCACCGTCGAGAAACCTTGCGCGGAGACAGTCAGCGTATAGTTGCCCGGCGGCAGGTTGGCAAAACGGTAGTATCCGGCGCTGTCGGTCTCCGATTCCTTCTTGCCGACCAGCGACACACCCGTCAACTCGACCTTCGCGTGCGAGACGACCGCGCCTGTCGGATCCTTTACATTGCCCTGCAAGCCGCCCGTGGTTTCCTGGGCGAACGCGCCCGTCACCACCAGCGCGAGAACAAACACAAAGGTCAAAATCCGGGGAAACATGCGAACCTTAGTCATTGAATCTTCCCTCCTTCAGGGAACGGAACTCTCAACTTGTCAACCTGATCTTTTCAAATAGCGGCACGAACAACATTTCGAACTAACGCTACGAGGACTGCACCTTCAATTTCTTCCTCAGCCGCAACAAGTACTGGGCAGAGGCTTCCAAGCAACTAAACCCGTGGTTGGGATTGTCATAGCAATTGACAATCCAAGACGGGTCTTATCGCAAGTATGCCGCGTATCCATTGCAAACATTGTATTTACGAGAAATACCGAACCTCGACTTGGGTTCGACGACCGGGCGCATGTATGGTTTTTGGTATGGAACAAATCCCAAATTCCATATTCGGTAGGCGCCGCGCTTCAGAAGGTCCCCTTGCGCGTGTAGTATCCGGCCCGATAGTGAGATTGATAGGGTCCTCCCGCAGGCGGGTTTGCCAGGTCTACCCGCAGTTGCCGGAATTCGGAATTCGAATCGCGGTTGGAGGGATAGTAGGCCAGCAGGTATTGGGTTCGCAGTTCGTCGCTGATTTTCTGAAAGGCGTCGTCCAGTTGGGCCAGCGAGTTGGCGTAATAGTACTTGCCGCCGGTGTCGGCCGAGATCTGAATCAGCGCATGTTCGCCGCCCGTGTCCCGTCCCGCGTCGGCTTCGATGGGCACGATCACGATGCTGTAGATAATCGCTTCCGCTTCCTGGGCCGTGCGCAGCGCTTCTTTGTAATCGACCTGGCTGACGGTGTCTCCGCCGTCGGTGATCACCACCATCACTTTTCTTCCCTGGCGGCGGCTGAGCGCCTGCGCTCCCAGAAAAATCGCGTCGTAAAGCGCCGTCGCCGCGCCGTTGCGCACCTTGTCGATGCCGGCGTCGATCTTTTTCAGGTCGGCGGTGAACGGCACCATCTGACTGACTTCCTCACTAAATTTGTATAAGGCAAGCCCGTCTTGCGGCCGGACAATGGCGTGCGCAAACTTGCGCGCCGAGATCAATTCCAGCGGCAGATCTTTCCTCGTGCTCAGGCTGGTGTCGATGGCCAGCACGATCGATAGCGGCAACGCCGACTCTTTGCTGAAGATCGCGATCTTCTGCTCTTTTCCGTCTTCCTTCAGCAGAAAATTTTCCTTCTGCAGATTCGTCACCGGAGCCCCGCGCGCATCGGTCACGGTCACAAAAACGTTGACCAGTTTGACGTCGACTTTGAGGGTGGTTTCGGGCTCCTCCGCCGGCAGGGAGGCGCAGGCGCCGATGACGACCGGGACGACGAGCAGAACGAAAGTGAACGGGCGGATGCGCTTAGTCACGAGATTCCAAGGGCTCAAAAGACTCAGTGGTTATGATGCGGATTGCTCCTCCGCTGTGCCCGGCGGGCGTCGAATTTCTTCCGGAAACGGCTCTCCGTCGGCCCATACCGCGCCATCCTCAAAGTGTTCTTTCTTCCAGATGGGCACGGTTTTCTTGAGAGTGTCGATGATCCAGCGAGATGCCTCAAATGCGGGGGCCCGGTGCGCCGAAGCCACTACGATGAGCACGCTGGTCTCTCCGATCTGCAGTCGGCCCAAGCGGTGGACGATGGACACTGCTGGCACCGCGAAACGCGTCCGCGCCTCTGCCGCCAGAGATTCCATCTGCTGCAGCGCCATGGCTTCATAGGCTTCGTAGTCGAGGTAGAGGGTGCGCCGCCCTCGGGTATGGTCGCGCACGACGCCTTCGAAAATCACAAGCGCGCCGTCGGAAGGACGCTGCAAACGCGCCGCTACGGCCTCGCCATCGATACGCTCACGGACAATCCGGACTTCGTTCAGGACCTTTTGCTCAACTCTCTGAACTTGATCATCTCCGTTTTCTGGCAGCCCGCCGCTCACTGGCGGAAGAAAGCCGACTTCATCGCCGTCGCACAGGGCTCGCTCGGCGGCTGCATATTCCCGATTCACCGAAATCGCCAGCGACGGCATCATCGCCTCGAATTGCGGGGCCTCTTGCGAGTAGCGGATAAGCACGTCGCGCACCCGCGCCCCTTCGGGCAGATCCAGCGTCTCGTTGGACCGTCCCAGGACATCCTTCAGCACTCCAAAAAAAAGCACGCCGATTTTCATTTTTCGTTCGCCGTTTTCGTTCTTTCGCTTCTTTGCAACGGGGGGTCGCCCGCGCGGCGTCACCAGTGTAGCGCGCCCACATCCCGCGGGACCTGTCCCATGGAACGATCAGCGGAGTGCCTTTCCCGCGCCAGGGTCCATCGATCGTTCAATTACCTCCGTAATCGTGCATTAGGTCACTTTCCCGCTTAGTCTAATGGCCAACACTTCAATATTGAGAGGAGGCTGTTATCGCTACCGTCGCTCAAACTGATGCCAGCCGCAGCGCGTCCGCCCGGTCCTTCCTTCACAGCCTCAATATTCTGGTCAAGTACACACGTCTCTATGGGGTGAACCACAAACGCACCGAGGGCCAGTTCGAAACCGCCTGGACCGAATTGCAACAGGCGCTGCCCAAGAGTGGTGACACTGGCTTCCTGCTCGGCGTCTCCGATAACAAACTTCTGCTCGATGGTATTCCCCTCGAATCGGGGCAGGCCGAGCGCAGTTTCGCCCAGTTGCTGAATGCCGCCGGGCTCTCGAGCATTCTGTTTTCCAACAAAGTTACGCTCGACGATTTCACCCGCCTGGTGCGCGCCTTCGCCATGGGCGGATCCAAGGCGCAGGATTTCGCTAAGCAGATTAAGGAAACGCTCGGCGACAACAAAGATTCCTCGATTCGCATCAATGAAGTCAAGTTCGTCGCCGCCGATCCGTCGACCGGCGAATATTCCATCGCCGCGCAACTCGCGGCCCAGGCGCTGGGCCCGGAGTTCAAGGACTGGCTGAACGATCCTCAGAAACTTCTGCAGTTGATTCTCGCTGCTCAGGGAGCGACCAACGGCGGTGGCGGTGGCGCGCCCCTGGGCAGCGTGCCCAACGTTCCCATTTCCGGCGCCGCGGCTCTGGCGGGCGTCCCGGCATCGTCAGGGCCCGCATCCTCGTCCCTCGCATCGTGGACCGGGGGCGTCGTAGCTTTACAGGAAGAGGAAGTCATCCAGACCATTCGCCTGCTGACTCATTTTGGCCAGGCGATGCAGGATCCCAACGCTTCCCAGGAAAATCTGAAGGTGGAACTGGGCAAGGCTCCCGAAGGGGCTAAAGTCAATCTGGCGCAACTGCTGGAGAGTCTGGCCTCGCAGGCCAGTCATAACATCCATAATGACGGCAATGACACGCCGCTGCTGATGAAGGCGGCCGAGAGCATGGCCATCAAGTTCGCGCTTGATCGTTATGAACGCGGCGAAGTCAAGGTCAACGCAGTGCACGAGATGATGGAGCACATGAGCCGGCAGATGGACACGCTCCGCCAGATCCTGCGGGTTCAGGAAGACAGATTGTCCAAGGCGGGAGTGCTGGTTGAGTCTCACGCCGACATTCTCGACCGGATGTTCTGGGCCGAAATTCCCGAGGCGGGGAAGAAAAGCGTACTGCTTTCGAGCGAAGCCACCTGCGTGCCGCCGCGCAATGTTCGGCAGTTTGTCGAGCTTCTGTTTGATCGCGACGATAATGAAATCGCCGCCAAGATTCTCGCTAACTATTGCAGCGGCCTGGAGGCTGCGGATGCCGAACCAAGGCGCAAGACCGCCATCGGACTGGCTCAACTCGCCGATCTTTACGCCACCGCTCCCGATGAGGTGATGCCCAATGCCCTGGCCATGATCGGCGAGCATTTGAGCAAGGTGACCGATAGCGAGATCCAGAGCCTTCTGAGCGCTGCGTTGGCGCGCTTCGGGCAGGAGGCGTGTGCCCGCAAGAAGTACAAAGCGATTGCCGAGCTTTGCTACGTGCTGGAACGAGTGGCCCACCAAAGGCCGGAACTGGTGCAGGATCTCCGGTCCCGGGTCGGCATCGAAAACCGCCTGCCCGAGATGATCGAGGAGGCCATCAACGCGCCTCAGGTGCCGGAAGAACTGGTCAACGTTCTGCAGCAGCTTCCCAAGAATTCAGTCGAGCACCTGGCCGACCGCTTCTTCCGCGCCCAGAAGCGAGTGGAGTGCGACCGCATCGTCGAACTTGTGGGCGAACTGGGACAGCCCGGCGTCGACGATCTGCGACAGATTCTGCGTACCGGCCAGCCTCGGCAAGCAGCTTCCACGGTCGGCCTGTTGAGCAGGCTTGCCGTGACCACGCTGCTCGATTTGCTGCCCGCCCGCATGGGCGAGTTCAACCGCTTTTATCAGGATGTACTGGTGCGCCAGATCGCCTACGGCGCTGCACCCGACCGGGGTCGCACCCTGGTCGAACTGCTCGAACTGCTCGACACGCACATCCTGCCCGAAGCCATCGACGAGATCGGCATGAGTCAGGATCGCAGCGCCAGTTCCAGCCTGATTGCGCTGGCCACGTCCGGCGAAGCGCACAACCGGCCACCGTTCGTGCAACTGAAAGCGATCGAGTCGCTCGGACGCCTGCGCGAACTCGAGGCCATCCCGGTTCTGCGCACGATCGCCGAAGACAAAAAGCTGTTTGGCTATAGCCAGCACCGCGAGTTGCGGATCGCGGCCATTCAGGCGCTGTCGAAGATCGATCCGCGCTACGGCACCCAGGCGCTCGCCGAGAGCGGCTTCGAGGCCGGCGAACTTGCAATCATTCCGCTCGATTCCGGCCCCGGATGTCCCTGGGTCCGACAGCGGCGTTACGAACGGATTGTCCTGCCCCGCACTCTGTCCGCCACGCTTTCGAGTTCCTGGGGAAAATCGAATATCGTGATGCGCGAGATGAGCCTGGGCGGTGGCATGGGCACGCGCAGTGACAACCTGCGCGTCGGCTCGGAGGCGCACATTGAAATCTCGCTCGGCGTGAAGAAGATCAAAGGCGAAGTTCTGCTCCGCCGCGCCCGCGTCAATGAGATTGGTTTTGAATTCGTCAGCATGGATCTGGACAGCCGTTACCGGCTCCGCCGGATACTGGTCGAGGCCTTGCAGAGAGTGCCCGACAACCACGATTCGAACTGGGACGGCGAACGGAAGATATAGCGTAGTTCTCTGTTCCCGGTTCTCAGTTCTCAGTTCTCAGACAGTGCGATTTCAGTTCGACCGCGCCAAGAAAGATCCTGGGTTCTTTCGCTCCTCGCTAGCGCCTAAGAGAATGCACGCGGCTTCACGACCCGAGTTAGCACAAAAAAGCCCCTGCTTAGGCAGAGGCCTTTTCGAAAACATCCAAACGACAAACTCGTTTATGCCACCTTCACAAAAATAATAACCAGGGTGAACAGCACCAGGGACTCGATAAAGGCAAGTCCAAGAATCAACGCGACCATGATTCCAGGACGCGCCGCCGGATTGCGGCCCAGCGAATCGCAGGCCGACCCCGCTACTCTTGCCTGCCCGAGTGCCGCCAGTCCCGCCGCCAATGCAATCGCAAAACCGGAAGTCAGCGCCACCCAGTTGGTGCCCGCGACCGCTCCTGTCGTGCCTTGCGCAAACGCCGGCACTGCCATCACCGACGCTACCAGCATCATCAACATCAACATCGCGAATTTCCGCATCGTGTTTCTCCTCTATGAGTTTGCCGCCAGGAGGTGGTTGACGCCGCGCTTCTATGAGCCGGCGCCCTCACGCTGAACGACAGTTGTCAGTAACCAGTACCCGGTACCCAGAAAAAACGCTTCGCCGCCAACTGGGTACTGAATACTGGGTGCTGATCCTCTAGTGTTCCTGCCCCGTCGCCTCGCCCAGATAGACACAGGCCAGCAGCACAAAAATATAAGTCTGGATGAACGACACGCCGATATGAAGCCCCTCAAACACGACCGGAATACCCAGCGGAATCAGCGAAAAAAATACCAGCGTGACCATTTCTCCGGCAAACATGTTGGCGAAAAGACGGATGGTCAGGGACATGACGCGGGCGGTGTGGCTGAATATTTCAATCGGAAACAGCATGACCGGCAGCAGCACCCGCATTACCAGCGGCATTTCCTTGTCCTGCGGGCCGATGAAATGTTTCAAATAACCGATGGGGCCGTTCTCGCGAACCCCCTGCACGTGATAATAAAACCAGGTCAACAGGGCGCAACCGAGCGGAACAATCGGCACCGCTGTCGGCGATTCCAGTCCCGGCACCAGACCAATCAAATTACACGTCAGGATGAACATGCCGAGCGTCACCAGATAAGGCACATACTTCTGGCCATGATGGCCAACTACCTCATCCGCCATGTCGCTGACGAATCCGTGAATCCCTTCCATGGTGTGTTGCAACCCGCCCGGACGCTCCACGGAAAGGCGCAGGCGCACGGCAACAAAAAACATCGTGAGCAGCAGCACCACCAGCAGTTCCATGGCAAAGCTATTCGAGATTGGAGCCGCTGGATGTTTGGGATGAATATGCAGCGCCTGCAGCAACGCCAACACTTGCGGGCCGAAGAGACGATTCAGGAATGCGGTAAACGTCAGTTGTTCCATTTTAAGACTTTAAGGATCTAGAAAAAGGATCCAGCAAGCTAGTAATTTGAAAAATTCGGCCGCAGCGTCCGGGCTTACGGCACCCGCCGAAACGCCGCGTACCCTTCCCACGCCGCTTCGACCATGAGGGCTGCCACCGGCACGCACAGGCCCCAGAGAAAACCGCGAAACGCCAATGAAGAACCTTTGAATATAGCATAGGCGACCGCCGCCACCAAACCGTAGCGCACCATGAAGCGAAAGATGATCCAGCCACCTTTCTCCCGGCTGTTGCGGTCGACAATGCGATCGGCAAGCGCTTCGACGCCCCGCGTCAGAGACCGAAAATTAACATATGAGACCAGCGCTCCGAAGGCAAACCCCATCGATCCGGACCAGCGGTAAATCCAGAACACCGGCCCGAGCAGCAGAACGCTGACCACCAGAATGTTGCGCAGCACGCGAGGAATGACGCGGTCGTAAGTTGACAGATCGTCGGCTGACACATCATGGGCTGACACATCTTCGATCGCGTGATGGTCGAGATGCTCGGACTCACTCATCACTCATCATTCAACTTTGTAGGAGTATCTTTGTAGGCACCGACGGCCATCCGTATCATCTGCCAAAATCCAACCACCGCGCCAAACAACAGTCCCACCAGATAGAGCCACTTCGTGCGCAGCCAATAGTCGGCCAGTTTGCCCAGGAAAAGTCCCAGCAGGATCGCTGCCGGAATCATGAAGCCAATCTCGGAATAGCGGGCAAGGGAGACGAAAGGATCTTTCTTCCGCGGAGACGAATCGGGCTCCGGGCTGGGTTTGATGGCCATTGGGAAGAATTCTAAACCAAGGCGCCCGCTCTCACTTCAATACAGCAGCCACGTGCGGCGACTGCACAATTCCCAGCGACCAGTTCACGCTGCGAATAAAAGGCTCGGGATAAACTCCGATCACGATGGTCGCCAGCGCCGCCACGCCCACCGCGCAACGCATTCCGATGCTGACTGGCAACCGCCCAGTCTCCATGGGCGCGCGCATCAGCATGGCGTTCGCAATCTTCAGGTAGTAATAAAGTCCGAAAAGCGAATACAGCACGCCCAGCGACGCCAGTCCGTAATGCCCGCTTTCGATCAGGCTCAGGAAGATGTAGTACTTGCCCAGGAAACCGGCCGCGGGCGGAATGCCAGCGAGCGACAGTAGAAACAGCAGCATCAGCGTGGCTTCGACGGGGGCGCGCTTGTAGAGTCCGGCCATATCGTCGAGCTCGTCGCCAATCACGTTGCGCTGCCGCAACGACGTGATCACAGCAAACGCCCCCAGGTTCATGAACGTATAGACAAGCAGGTAGATCAGGATTCCCTTGAAGCCATCGAGAAACGCCGCGCTGCCCAGTTGTGAAGTTCCCATCGCGACGAAAGCCAGCAACATATAGCCCACATGCGCAATCGAGGAGTAAGCCAGAAGCCGCTTCGTATTCGTTTGCGTAAGCGCCGCGAAGTTGGCGCCGGTCATGGTGGCAATCGCGACGATCACAATCACTGGTACGTAAACCGATCGCAGCGGCCATAATCCAAACAGCAAAATGCGGAACAGCATGGCCCAGGCCGCCGCTTTCACCGCCACCGACATGAAGCCGGTAATGCTGGTGGGCGCACCCTCGTACGCGTCCGGCGCCCATTGATGAAATGGGACGGCGGCAATCTTGAACAGCAATCCCACCATGGTCGTCAGCAGCGCAATCACGACCACCGGATTGTGAGGACTCTGCGCCGAGACCGCGCGCGCAATGATGCCCAGGTTGGTGGAACCGGCGATGCCGTAGAAAAGGGAAAGGCCGTAGGCAAAGATGCCGGACGAGAAGGCGCCCAGCAGCAGGTATTTCAACGCCGCTTCGTTGGAGCGCCGGTCGCGACGCAGGAAGCCGACCAGCACATAAGTGGAGATCGCCATCAACTCCAGCCCGATGAAAATCAGCACGATGTCGATACCCGCCGCCATGCACATCATGCCCACTACGGAAAGCAGCAGCAACGAGTAATACTCTCCGTGGTGCTCATTTTCCACATCGAGATAGTGAACCGAAGCGAGTATCGAGATCGCCGCACCCGCCAGAAACAGGTACCAGAAATAGATGGCGAAGCGGTCCACCAACAGGGAGTTATAGAATCCCAACAGGCCCCTCGCCGGCAGCATCGACTGAATTTGCCATACGCACACAGCCGAAAACAGCACGCCGACAAAAGCGCCCAAAGCGTTGATCCATTTCCATCCCTGTGGAACCATCAGGTCGATCAGCAGAATGCCGAGCGCAAAAATGGTAAGTTCCACCATCGGCAACATCAACCGGTAATCAGTGGAGAGGCTTCGCACTCAGTTGCTCGCTTTCAATCGTGCCGCAGTCAGCCCAGGTTTCGATACAACAAGGTTCGAGCCAACCTCGTCGGAGCCAATCTCGGCCGCTGCGGTGGGACCCGGCACAGGCGCAACCTGAGCATTCACCGCCGCGTTCGCATTGGACTTATCGTGAATGTTCTGGACAATCTGATTAACCGGCTGTTCGAGAATCTGGAAAAACGGCTTCGGATACAATCCAATCCAGAGCGCCATAATGATGAGCGGCACAAATGTCAGGATTTCACGAGGCGTAAGGTCGTGCAGCTTTTCATTCTTCGCATTCGTGACCGTCCCGAAAAAGACACGCTGGTAGAGCCAAAGTAAATAAGCGGCCGCTAGCACTACGCCCGGCGCCGCCCACGCCGCCCACTTCCAATTCGCGGTGAAGGCTCCCTGCAGAATCGTGAACTCGCCGACAAATCCATTCAGCAGCGGCAATCCCATCGACGAGAGGAACATGATCATAGTGATCGTCGCGTAGATGGGCATTACGTTCGAGATGCCTCCATATTCGGCGATCTCGCGCGTGTGCCGCCGCTCATACAAAATGCCGACGATCAAGAAGAGCGCGCCGGTCGAGATGCCGTGATTGATCTGCTGCAGCACTGAACCGGTCAAACCAGCGGAATTCAGCGCGAAGATTCCGAGCGTGCAGAAGCCGAGGTGGCTCACGGACGAGTACGCTACCAGCTTCTTCATGTCCTTCTGCATCAGCGAAACCAGCGCGCCATAAATGATGCCAATGAGCGAGAGGACGATGACCCAGTTCTGCACTCTGGGATGCGACACCACCGAGGGGAAGAACGGCAGCGAGAAGCGTACGAACCCATACGTCCCCATCTTCAACAAAACGCCCGCCAGAATGACGGAGCCGGCGGTCGGCGCTTCCACGTGCGCATCCGGCAACCAGGTGTGAAACGGGAACATCGGAACTTTGATGGCAAATCCAATAAAGAACGCGACAAAGAGCCAGATTGCAATGTTGAAGGGAATGAGTGGCGCCGTCTTATAAAGCTCGGGAATGCTAAATGTGAATACCTGCGGATTACTAACCGTGTGGTGATGAAAATATAGATACAGGATGCCGAGCAGCATCAGAACGGAGCCCAGAAGGGTATACAAGAAGAACTTGATGGCCGCATAAAGCTTGCGCGGACCGCCCCAGATGCCGATCAGCAGATACATGGGAACCAGCATCGCTTCCCAGAAAACAAAGAAGAGGAAAAAATCGAGCGCCATGAAGACGCCGAGCATTCCCGTCTGCAACACCAGGAACCAGACGTAGTATTCCTTTACGCGATTCTCGATGGCGGTCCATGAAGACAGAATCGAAATCCAGCCGAGCAGCGTAGTCAGCATGATCAGCAGGAATGAGATGCCGTCAATCCCCAGGTTGTAACCCGCGCCAATCGAGGGGATCCAGTTGTTGGGAGTGCCTTCGAGGAACTTGAAGCCGGGCTCGAAACGCTGCGCCCAGAACATCGGCACCAGCGGCAGCGAGATCAGGAATCCGCCGAACGCGAAGAGGTTCGCAATCCAGCGAATCGCGTTCTTGTTCTCTTTCGGGACAAACAAGAGAGCGAGCGCGCCCACCAGCGGCGTGAAGAGAATAATCGAAAGTATGTGACTCTGCATAAGAGCTCTTAGCTGTTAGCTCTTGGCCCTTGGCTTCTAGCGAACCACTGAAAGCCAATAGCTAAGAGCCGGCATTTCACTTCCATACGTAATACACGCCAAATCCGAGCAAGCCCGCGACCATCACCAGCGCGTACCACTGCACCAATCCCCATTCGAACAGCCGAGCGGGGTAGGAAATCATGCGCGCCAGAATCGCCGGCCCGTTGACTCCGACGCCGTCAATGATCCACTTATCCCACCAGGTCGAGATCGTCGCGATCGCCTTTGTTACCCAGCCAACATCATTGACGGCTCCATCGATGACCTTGGCATCGAACCACGACGACGCCTCGCCCGCGCCCATCACGCCCAGGCGGACCTTGCCTACCTTGCGGCGTCCGGTGAAGACGTAGTCGTAGCCCTCATCGACAAACCACTTGTTATAGAGCAGTTTGTAGAGTGGGGGAGCATCGACAGCAATGGGCTCCTTGTAGCCTTTGGCCGCCCTCGCATACGAGTGCCGCGCCATTCCCCAGCCCACGCCTGCCGCCGCCAGCGACAAAAACATCAGCGCGTACTCGGTCTTGTCGGTGTGCTCGGCTTCCTTTTCGCCCGCCGCCAACTGCGCCGACTTCCCTTCCTCGACTAATACGACCGCTTCCCGGGCGAACACGGGTTCGAGAAACTTCTCGAAATGCGCCGAACCGCCGAGGCTATGCGGCCAACTCAACCATCCTGCACCAATCGAACACAGCGCCAGGATCACCAGCGGCACGGTCATCGACTTCGGCGACTCGTGTACGTGGTGCTCGGCTTCGTGACTCATGCGCGACGGACTGTAGAAGGTGAGATACATCAGCCGGAACATATAGAACGCCGTCATCAGCGCCGTTCCATAACCGACAAACCACAGGATGCGATACGCGCCACCCTCGGATGCCCAGGTCTGCCACAGGATTTCGTCTTTCGAGAAGAACCCCGCGAACGGAAAAATTCCAGCGATGGCCAGCGTGGCGACCAGCATGGTCCAGTGCGTGGTCGGAATGCGCCGGCGCAAATCACCCATGTTGCGCATGTCTTGCTCGCCACTCATGGCGTGAATCACCGAGCCCGAACCGAGGAAGAGGAGTGCCTTGAAGAACGCGTGCGTGAACACATGGAAGACGCCCGCCGCAAAAGCGCCGACGCCGAGCGCCAGGAACATGTATCCAAGTTGCGAGACGGTGGAGTAGGCCAGCACACGCTTGATGTCGTTCTGCACTAAGCCAATAGACGCGGCGAACACGGCCGTGAGCGCCCCGACGATGGCAACCGTCTTCATCGCCGTTGGCGCCAGCACGAACACGGCATTCGAACGCGCCACCATGTATACCCCCGCCGTGACCATGGTCGCGGCGTGGATCAGCGCCGAAACCGGCGTGGGACCTTCCATAGCATCGGGCAGCCAAATATAAAGAGGAATCTGCGCCGACTTGCCGCAGGCTCCAATAAACAACAGCAGGGCGGCGGCGGTGAGCACTGGATCGCCGATGGCGAAATGACCACCGCGCGCCTGCACGTTAATGTCGGTGAAGCGAAACGACCCCAGATACCAGGCCAGCGTGAGCGCGCCCAGAATGAATCCGGCATCTCCGATGCGGTTCACGATAAACGCCTTGTTGGCCGCGGTCGAAGCCGAGTTGCGATGAAAATAAAAGCCGATCAGCAGATACGAGCACAAGCCCACGCCTTCCCATCCCACAAACAGCATCATGTAGTTATTCGCCAGGATGAGCGTAAGCATGGCAAACATGAACAGGTTCAGGTATCCGAAGAAGCGGTAATAACCGCCTTCGTGGGCCATGTATCCGGTCGAGTAGATGTGGATCAACATGCCCACGCCGGTGACAAAGAGCAGCCAGATGGAAGAGAGCGGATCCAGCAGGAAGCCGGCGTCAGCGTTGAAGGAAGCGGTCGTCCCGTCGCGTTTGACGAAGTTCAGATGGCCGTCGCCGCTGCCTAGCCAGGTATAAAGAATCTTCTCAAAAGGATGCCCCGTGCCATGCGCGAAGTGGGTGTACTCGACCACCGTAAAGCAGGCGAACAGGAACGCAACGACAACCGCGCCAACGCAGACTGCATTGACCGTGGCCTTCTGCAGTCGCCGCCCGAAAAAAAACATGATCACGGCGCCGAAAGCCGGGAAGAGCGGGATAAGGTAGATGTGGTTTAAGAACATGTCGTTGGTCGTTGGTCGTTCCCTGCCGCTATTCGTTGTTCGTCGCTCGCTCGGCTCCTCGCACAAGCCGACCGCGAAAATCGAACGACGAACAGCGCCCCTCTACCATTTCAACAAATCAATCTCATCAATGTTGACCGTCTCCTTATTGCGGAAGAAGGCAATCAATATGCCCAGACCGGCGGCGGCTTCGGCGGCGGCGTCCACTACGATAAAAATGGCGAATATCTGCCCATGCAGATTTCCCCACATGCGCGAGAACGCCACCAGGTTCAGGTTCACCGCATTCAAAATCAGTTCAATCGACATCAGCACAATCACCACGTTGCGGCGCGTAAGCACACCGATCGCGCCCAGCACGAACAGTGCCGCCGCCACAACGAGATAGTGAAGCGTGGTGATAGGAACCATAAAACCGTCGTTCGTCGTTCGCTCTTCGTCGTTCCCTGTTCGTCGTTCGCCGACCGGCGCGCTGCTGGTCTTGCGAACAGCGATCCGCCAACGACTAACTGCTAAATCTTTTTCTTCGTCATAATCACCGCCCCCAAAATCGCCACCAGCAACAACAGCGAGGCGATCTCGAAAGCGAACGTATATTGGCCCATGCGGCCGGCTTCTCCGTAAAGCAGCGAGGCGATCTGCTGGGTGTTGGTTGACTCCGGCAACGGCATCAGGCGATCCCGGAACATATCGTTGATGTGGCTGCCCTTGACGATCGCGGACGCGAACAACACCATCAAGGCGCCAGCCGCCGCTAATCCTACCGGCCACATGCGATTGAAGGCCCGCTCTTTCGACGAGCGTTCGATGTTGACCAGCATGATGACGAACAGGAACAGCACCATGATTCCGCCGGCGTAGACAATAATCTGCACGCCAGCCACGAACGGGGCATACAGCATCAGATAGAGGCCCGCCACCGAGAGCAGAGTGATGATCAGGGCGAGCGCCGCGTGCACCGCATTCCGCCGCGTGATAACGAACACGCCGCTGAGGACCGCCATCCCCGCCAGAGCATAAAAGAACCACGGCGTAGCTACCGGAGCCATGCCCGAGTTGATCGAAAGCGCCGAATTGAGTGCGGGGTTCATGGGAGGATCACCCCTACGATCGCCGTCAGCAGCAGCACGCCGAGCGAAATCGGCAGCATCACTTTCCATCCGATCCTCATCAGTTGATCGAAGCGGTAGCGCGGCCAAGTCGCGCGATACCAGATGAAGAGGTACATGAAGACGGCAACTTTGAGGACAAACCAATATACGTAATCGATGCCTTCGCGGAATCGTGCGGCTACACTCGTGTCCGCCGAACGGCCGGCAATTGCGATCACCAGAAGCAGCAGCGCGCTGAACGCGAGCAGCGCCGCGAAAACCGCCAGCCCGATGCGCTGAATCCTGAAAAACGAGTGCGCCGGCATCCGCGCCGCGCCGATCATGGCAATCGCCGCCAGGCCGCCAAAGGTGAGGCCGGGGAACAGCGAGAAGATGAAGTCCCACGCGGGCGCGTGCAGCAGGTTCGGAAAAGGACGCATCCATCCGCCCAGCCAGAGCGTGACCGCGATCGACGAAACGGCGATCATGGCCGCATATTCTGCAAGCATGAAGAGCGACCAGCGCAGCCCACTGTATTCGGTGTGATATCCGGCCGTCAACTCCGACTCGGCTTCGGCCATGTCAAAGGGCGCGCGGTTGGTCTCGGCAACCATGGCGATGGCGAAAATCACAAACGCGAGAAAGCCCAGCGGGAAGAACTTAAAGATGAACCAGACACCCTGCTGCTGCTGCGCCTGAACAATCCCGATCATGCTCAGCGTTCCGGTGCCGCTGGCGTTGAGGCTGGTCATCAGGACCGCCGAGACCACGGCCAGTCCCATGGCGACTTCGTACGACACCATCTGGGCACTCGACCGCAGCGCGCCAATTAAAGGATAGTGCGAATTCGACGCCCATCCCGACACGACGATGCCCAGTACGCCCAGCGACGAGACTCCCAGCATGAACAGGATGCCAATGTTCATGTCGCTCACGGCCTGCGACGGGCCAAACGGAATCACCGTATAAACCGTGAACGCCGCCAGCAGTCCAATCAGCGGAGCGACCCAGAAGACGAACTGGTCGGCTTCGGCGGGAATGATGTCTTCTTTCAGCATCAGTTTGAGGGCGTCCGCAAAAGGCTGCAGCAATCCATGCGGGCCCACCCGCATGGGGCCGAGGCGAATCTGGAAGTGCGCCAGCGCCTTGCGCTCGATCCAGTTCATGCAGATCACGGCCACCGACACGCCCGCGAAAATAATGAGCACGTAAATCAGGGCCCAGAACTGGCTTCCCGCTTCACCCGGCGTGACCGTACTCCCGAGATACGACATGATGAAATTCGGCATCAGCGGTCCACCTCGCCGAGCACGATGTCAATCGTCCCGATGACGGCAACCACGTCGGCCACAAGCAAGCCGCGCACCATCACGTCGAGCGCCTGCAGATTGACGAACGATGGCGGCCGCACCCGCAGGCGGTAGGGCTGCGTCGACCCGTCGCTGACGATGAAATATCCCAGTTCGCCTTTCGGCGCTTCGATGGAATGATAGATTTCGCCCACCGGCGGCTTGATCACCTTGGGCACCTTGCCCATAATCGCCCCTTCCGGGATGCGGCTCACAGCTTGCTCGATGATGCGCATCGACTGCCGCATTTCTTCCATGCGGACAAGGTACCGGTCGTAGGTGTCGCCGTTCGTGCCAACTGGAATTTCGAAATCGAATTCGGAGTAAGCCGCATACGGCTGCGCTTTTCGCAAATCCCATTTCACCCCGCTGGCCCGCAGCACGGGTCCGGTGACGCCGAGCGCGATTGCGTCCGCGCCGGAAATCACGCCAACGTTTTTTGTGCGCTCCAGCCAGATGCGGTTGGTGGTGAGCAGCGTTTCGTATTCGTCGATCTTCGGCGCGAAAAAAGTGAGGAAGTTGTTTACGTCCTTTTCGAAGCCTGCATAGGTTTCATACTGGCACCCGCCGATGCGAAAGGCATGCGTAGTCAGGCGGGCGCCGCAGTATTTTTCGAAAATCTTAAGGATCTCCTCCCGATCGCGAAAGGTGTAGAACAGCGGCGTCATCGCTCCGATATCGAGGGCGTGCGTGCCCAGCCAAAGCTGGTGGCTGGCGATGCGGTTCAACTCCGTCAGGATCACGCGAATGTACTGCGCGCGCGGCGGAGCCACCACATTCAGCAGCTTCTCGACCGCTTCGCAGTATCCCAGCCCGTTCGACACGGCAGCGCAATAGTCCATCCGGTCCACGTAGGGATTGAACATCGTGTAGGTGCGGTTCTCGGCAATTTTTTCCACGCCGCGGTGCAGGTATCCGATGACGCACTCGGTGCCGAGCACTCGTTCGCCGTCAAGCTTCAGAATCACGCGCAACACGCCATGCGTCGCCGGGTGCTGCGGACCCATGTTGATGATGAGTTCGTTCGAATCGAGGTACGGCTTCTCGGCGGTCTCCAGATCGAGGTGGGAGCGCTCCAGGGCGGAACGATTGGAAGCATCCGAACTCAAAAGTGCGCGGCTTGAGACTTCGTTCGTTTCCGCGCTCATTGGCCGCTCTCGATTCCAAGGTTGATTTGCACCCACTCTTTGTCTTGCTGCAGGATGCCGTAGTCTTTGCGAAGTGGGTGGCCTTTCCAGCCGTCGGGCAACAGAATGCGCTTCAAATCGGGATGCCCGTCGAACTGGATACCGAACATGTCGTAGACTTCGCGCTCCAGCCAATTTGCGGTGGGCCAGATGGAAACGCTGGACGCGATCGAAGCGCCGTCGGCAATCTGCGTTTTCACCCGCACCCGCTCATTTCGCGGAAAAGAATAGAGAATCCAGATCACGTCGAACTGTTTTTCGCGCTTGGGATAATGCGCGGCCGTGATATCGACGCAATAGTCAAACTGCTCTTCCTCGCGCAGCAGTCGCAAAATGTCGGGAATCAGCGAGCGGTCCACGGCAAGATAGTTCTGTCCCAGATAAGTCAGCGGGTCGAGGCCTGAACCGTACTGGCTGCGGTATTTTTCGACCATCGGCGAAGTCCATGGCAAGGGGACAGGACCCGCCGGCTTGGCTGGAGCCGCCGGCTTAGCAGCAGGCTTGGCCGGTTCGCCGGATGCCGTAGGCTTTTCCGCCGTGGGTTTTTCCACCAGCGCCTTCTTCTCGCCGTCCGGCAGCGGTGGTGTTGGATCAGGCGTTTTGACTTCCTCGGCCATGCTGGGTCTATCGTTCCCAAACCTTGCTGCAAGAGCCGCACAGGTCTCGGGAAACTTTCACTTCTAACATCTGGTGGCGTCACCGTCAATGACTGACATCACAGGATTGTCATTTCATCAATGACGGCGCATGGCCGACAGCAAAAAAGTGCTCCACTAACGCCGCGCTACCTGAAAACTTTCGACCAGGTCGCGGATGCGCAACGCGTCGCCTTTGCGATGACCATGACTCGTGATTGGATCGGTGCCGCCGGTCGACTCGATAACAATGTCGGACCAGAACACACCGGTGGAGATCTTGACGGAAGCTACCTGCAGAATCGAAATGCTTTCTTCGCTGCTGCCGAAGAAACGACGCTTCACCCGGCTGACGCGCAGTGGGCTGACCACGATGCGGGTCGGGAACCAGAAGTTTCCGCGGGTCCAGCGGCTCGTGCTGAAGGCCTCTTCAGAACCGGAAGCAGTGGGATTCTCGCCCGAAGAAGTTACACCCATTCCAGCGCGCCCTTCGTCCAGATCCAAACATAGCCCACGATCAGAATGCCGAGGAACACCAGCATCTCGACCAGACCGAACGTGCCCAACGCCTTGAACTTCACTGCCCATGGAAACAGGAAAATCGTTTCCACATCGAAAATCACAAATAATATGGCGACGATGTAAAAACGTACGGTGTAGCGTCCACGCGCGCTATCGTAGGGATCGATGCCGCACTCGTAGGGCATCAACTTCACCCGGTTCGGACTCTGGGTGCGGATGAGTTTGGCCACCAGCAGGGTGGCCGGTATCAGGACGCCGACGACGGCTAGAAAAAGAAAAATGGGAACGTAATTTTGCGGCATGATTCCTCGAAAGTATCGCGCTGAGAGCGAAATGGAATACTACCGCCGAAGCGCCCCGGCTTCAAGGACGCGAACTCGTCCTCCAACTCTTCCCCGGTGCGCTAGTCCAACACTGGCCTGGGACAGTAAGGAATCGGCATCCCTTTGACAATTGCCCCAGGGTTGCCCTCGACCAGCGCGTCGGCATATTCGCCTCCTGCCAATCTTGCCGCGACCAGACGAGCGGCGGATAGATTCGGGATGCGGCGCTTGGTATCGTGAGCGTCCGAGGCCAGAATATGCACGGCGGATCGATCAAGCAACCAGCGCGCAATAATTTCGGGCCGCTCGCCCCAGAACCCTGTCAGCGACGAGGCTGTCACCTGCATCAGACACCCCTGCTCCGCCCACTCCAGAATGCGCTGCGGGGTTTGCTGAAGGATCGGGTTTCGTTCGGGATGCGTCAGGATCGGCGTAAGTCCTCGATCTCCCAGGCGGGTAAAACATTCGGAGAGGTGGGTGGGAACGCTGAAGTTGCTGAGTTCTATCAACAGATAGTTGGTTTCCCCGATCGTGTAGGTGTGCGGCTGTTCGAGGACGCGTTCCAGGTTCTCGAACGAAAGATGAAAGTCGCAGCCCAGACTCAACCGCAAATCCGGACCCACCTTCTCTTGCAATTGCGCCAGAAGCCCGGAGAGATATCCGCGATCATAGGCGTAGCGGTCATTGGCATGCGGCGTGGCGACCGCGTGAGTAATGCCGTCCGCCATCGCCATGCGGCACATTTCGACGGCCATATCCCACGACCTGGCTCCGTCGTCGACCTCGGGCAGAAGGTGGCAGTGGATGTCGATCACGATACGATTCTTATTCGGACACGATAATTAGAACACATCCAGGAGCGGGTGCAGTTGCGCGATTCACGCCTTCTCGTGCACGATAGTGAACAAGAGAGTGAGCAAGACAGTGAACACGATTTTTCCGTTCGCATCTTAATATTGAGGAGCAGTTTCGCAAATGAGCTTTCCAAGGGCAGCCCACGCGGCACTGGCAGGTCAACCTTGTCGTCGCTGGAGGCTTGCCCGTGTGACCGGCGTGGTAGTCATCATCGTTACCCTGGCTGGATTTTCTCTTTCCTGCGGCAGCAGCAGTAGCGGCAACTCGACGGCTCCGAACCATAATGCCTACGTCACCCTCCCATCTCTTGGTTCCGTGGCCCTGCTCTATATCAATGGCGCCACCGGCGCCGTCAGCCTCGGAGCCAAGACGCCAACCATTGAAAACTTCTCGCCGTTTGGCTTGGCATTGCTCAAGTCGAAAAAGCTGCTTTACGTGGTCAATGCCCACGCCGACACCATCGAAACTTTCAATATCGCCCCAGACGGCACTTTGACCCCCAGCAGTGCCTCACCTACGCAAGCTGGCAACGGTCCGTACGCGGCCGTCATCGACCCCACCGGACAATACTTGCTGGTGACCAACACCGCCGGAAGCAATAACGACGGCGGTGATGTTTCGGTTTACGCCATCGATTCCACCACCGGCGCCTTGACCGAGGTGAGCGGTTCTCCCTTTCGGGCGAATTCCAGTCCCACCGAAATTCTGATCACCCCGTCTGGCAAGTTCGTGTTCGTCAGCAACCCGGACATTGGGATGGTCACCGCGTTCTTGTTCTGTCCTCCGCAGTCTTCGCAACCGCAGTGTTCTGGCGTCCAGAACGTGCTCACCCAGGTCTCCGGATCGCCGGTCTTTTCGGGCTTGGGAGCTTCCGGCCTCGCCGTTGATGCCAGTGAGCAATATCTCTACGTGGCGAACTCTTCGGCCAGCAATCTGCCTTTGCAATCGAACATCGGCAACATCTCCGGATTCAACATCGATCAGAACACCGGCGGGCTGTCCCCCATCACCGGATCGCCTTTCACTGCCGCCGTCGGCAATAACCCCTCCGCGCTCACCGTTGATCCCAGCGGCAAGTTCCTTTACGCGGTCACGCCAGGATCGAGCTTTTCCATCTGGTGTTTCACCATCACCTCCACCAGCGGACAACTGGTGTCGGTGCAAGGCTCGCCTTTCAGCCAGACGGCGGGAGGCCTGTTCGCGCTCATCGATCCTACCGGCAACTATCTCTATATCGGAGGCTCCAACGGGGTGGCGGGGTTAACCTACAACTCCTTCTCCGGTGCTCCCGCAGCCATCGCGAACTCGCCGTTTCCCACTGGAGTACCACCTGGAAAGATGGTGCTTTTCGAGTAGCAGGCAGTTTGAGATGGAGTTCAGACTTCAGTTTGTGGAAATGTGTTTGTTAGGTGGCACTTCGGTGGGCTGATTTTGGCACCCGCGTGCCATTCTCGGATTTTCCCCTGACCTTTACATTCCTCAGTGAGCAGTTCTGGGGGAGGGCTGCCCGGGCGCCCTGGGTTCGAGAGAATCCGGCGCCCGTTTTTATTGGTTCATGTAGGGAGTACACTCCTGTCCGCCGCTCTTGGGGTTGGGGTTGACTCTTCCGGCGGCAAGAAAAAACAAAAGTAAGGTCAGCGGGAGCGTCCGCTCTACCAGAGTCCTGCTGATATCAATTGGTTGAAATCGTGAAATTCACCGTGATGCGGGCTTGAGTTTCCACCGGTTGCCCATTCAGCAGGTAGGGCTTGAAATGCCACTGCTTGACCGCTTCGCGCGCGGCAGCCGCCAGAATTCCCGGACCACTGAGAATCTGGATTTCCTGAATCGTGCCCTCTCGCGAGATCAGCGCCAGCAGACTCACTGCGCCCTGCACCTTCATTTGCCGCGCCAGCATGGGGTAATCCGGCGGCACGGACACGGTCACATTCTGCGCTGCTTGCGTCGAAAGGTCCACGCGATCATGAGCATTGACTATCCCAGTCGAGGCCGATGCGAGAGCAGCATTGGAGGCGGACGACGTTGCGCCCGAATCCACATCCAGATGGATGGCGCTGCTTCTCGCGGGCACGCTCATGTGGCGGTTTCCTGCCACGACCTCAACTTCCAAAGGAGGCAGGGCGGCGCGCTCGGTAGTAGCCTGGAAGGGAGCCGCCGCCGCGGGCTCTGCAGTGTGCTCTAACGTCTTGGCGGGCAGGCGGCTGCGTTCCCGCGCAGGACTCTCAGCCGTGTTCGCCGCCACTGCGGCTGCCGCCTTACTCTTGCTGCGGAACACGGCCTCCTGGACTTCGCCTTCCGGCGGAAACCAGAAATCCCAGTCTTTCAAAACCACCGCCACCAGCGCCAATACGAGTATCCCCAGCGCGATGAGCAGGCGCTTCCGCTGTACTTCCGCGTCCTGCGAAGCGGGTTGCAAGGTTAGTGGTGCGGATCTCTCCAGATGATTCTCGGAGTGGGTTTCGTCTTGCAGCATGGGCACCGGAGCCTCCTCGGAATCGCAATCGGTCGAGGGGGAGTGCTTAGTTAGTATGCCCTGAAACCCGCACCCCTGCCAAGCAAATCCGCGACAGCTGTACCTCATTGTGGTAGCTGGAGTTACTGCGCAAAAGTCGCCTCCAGACGAGAAAAAAGGCCCGAATGCCCCGTTTAGATCATTTAGTCGTCAGTTCGGGATTCTTCGAAACCTTGTAATCGAGTTTGTCCAGAATGCCGATCGCCGCATCCAGGATTTCCTTGTCCACCTTGCGGTTAGTAGCGATGGCTTCCGCCAACGGGATGGAAATAATCTTGTTCCCACGCAGCGCCGCCATCCGCCCAAATTCATTGCGGTGCACCATATCGATGGCGCCCAGTCCGTAGCGCGTCGCCAGCACCCGGTCGTAAGCGCTGGGCGATCCGCCCCGCTGGATGTGGCCGAGCACCACCGAGCGCGACTCGAACCCCGTCCTCTTTTCAATCTCGCTGGCCACCGTCGAACCGATTCCGCCCAACCGTATATGCCCAAAGTCGTCGCGCCCCGCTTGCAGCGACCCACAATGCTTCTCGTTGCCGTCGGCGAACTTCGCCCCTTCCGCGGCAACGACGATGCTGAAATATCTTCCGCGCGCGTGGCGCTGCCGAATCAGTTCGGCCACCTGGTCGATATCGAAAGGAACTTCCGGCACGAGAATGACATCGGCTCCGCCCGCAATTCCGCTATAGGTCGCGATCCAACCCGAATCCCGTCCCATCACTTCCACCACGATCACCCGATTGTGCGCCTCGGCCGTCGTATGGACGCGGTCGATGGCTTCGGTGGCGATATTCACCGCCGTGTCGAAGCCGAAGGTGAAGTCGGTCCCGGACAGATCGTTGTCGATCGTCTTCGGAACGCCGACCACTTTTACATCGTTGTCAAAAAGTTTCTTGGCCACCGAAAGCGTGTCATCGCCACCAATGGCGATCAACGCTTCGCACCCGTGCTTCTTGAGGTTCTCGGCGCAGCGCTGCAAACCGTCCGCATGTTTCGCGGGATTGGTGCGCGAGGTGCGAAGGATCGTTCCCCCACGGGGCAGAATGCCACCGACCGACGAGAGGTCGAGTTCCATCGTCTTGTCTTCCAGCAATCCGCGCCAGCCCTCCACGAATCCTACAAACCCGTCTTCATAGTGAAACGTGCCCTTGCGCACAATTGCCCGAATTACCGCATTTAGTCCAGGACAGTCGCCGCCGCCGGTCAACACGCCAATTTTCATCGCCCTTGCTCCTCTTAGAATTATGATTTCTGGCTACGAGCATAAGTCCATCCCGGAAACACCACCGCCCTGCCGGGACGTTTTTAGATTATCACGAGGCTCGCTGGGAGACAGCCGCTCGCTCAAAATCCGAGCCGCGCGGCGATACAGAAGAAAAACGTTTCTCTTGCGATTCTCCGTGTCCTCTGTACCCTCTGTGGTAATGACCTTGACCTCCTCCCGGCAGAAGCGGCGGCACGGGCTTGCGATCCCGCCGCTTTTTCGCCACAATACTCGCCGCCGAATTACCGGCCACGGGGCTCTATGCCAAACACCTTGCGCGTTCTTCTCTGGATTGCCGTCAGCCTGCTCGGAGCCGTGGCGCTGGCCACCATCGCACTGCATCGCGGCGAACAGATTAACGCCCTGTGGCTGGTCGTCGCCGCTGTGTCCACCTATGCCGTAGCCTATCGCTTCTACAGCAGTTTCATTTCCGCAAAAGTGCTGGCGCTTGATCCTGTGCGCGCGACTCCAGCGGAGCGTCTGGACAACGGCCGCGACTTCATCCCCACCAACAAGTGGGTTGTCTTCGGACACCACTTCGCCGCCATCGCCGGCCCCGGCCCGCTGGTTGGCCCCGTGCTCGCCGCTCAGTTCGGCTATCTCCCCGGCACCCTCTGGATCATCGCCGGTGCCGTCCTCGGAGGTTGCGTGCAGGATTTCGTCA